>OGKG01000457.1_pt1 | contig 52616 bp, 60 predicted proteins | sample 1572201 | NCBI WGS metagenome assembly OGKG01 (sample SAMEA2582146, study PRJEB24529) | metagenome | biome: Human gut stool | place: China | collected 2011 | reverse complement strand
ATCTGTAAAATTCTTGATAACTTCTTCTAATATTTTTACTTTTTGCGTTTTTCTCAGCCGTTCCCAATTTCTTTGCTCAAAATAAGGTATTTGGTTTTCTTTTAAAAAAATATCCATCCTTTATTATTCTCCTATTGATTTCTTTTATAATATTGAAATAATATATAAATATCCTAATAATACAGGACTATTTATTTTTAAAAATTTATAACCCTCATTATTTAATAAATTTTCTCTCGTCCCTAATATAACAAATATCGTTGTGAAAAGCAAAGTTATTATTCCTATTATTTTTATCATAACAATTTTATCTATTCCTTTCATCAATACCATTTATACTCTTCTAAAGTTTTATCATTATTTTGATACCCATATTGAGCATTATCTAATTCTTCAATCAATGTGCAATATTCATTTTTACTTATAATTCCCTCTGAAAATTCCATTTCAAGTTCTTCTCTTTTTCTGTCATAATTTATTTTCATAATATTTACCTTCTTTATATTTTATATTTCTATATGTATAAAAAAATATAAAATATCTAAAAAAAAGAATACATGTTAAAGTATTCTTTTTAATAGTAAATATTTTTAAAGTGTAATGAGCTTTCCTTCTTCATTGTGCAAGCTTCCAAGACTTCTTGCAGTTATTCGAGAAACTAAACACTTTTTAAGTGCCGGATTTGAAATATTTTTTATACGCTCACAATTATTTACAAAGTAAGTTATAGCATCTTTTGAATTTTTTGCACTTACAATATAAGTTATTCCTGATACATAAATTATATATTCTTTCATAATCATAAACCTCATTTTTCTATATTTTGTTTTAAACTATTTATCTCATTATCCTTTTCTTTTATAATCTCCGTATATTTATTTAACATTACTTCCGTAGCCTCAGTTAATGATAATATTTTTGATTTTAATATCGTAACTCCATTGCTTATCTCCGGATAATGTGCTTTTGCATACGAACATAATGAATTTTTATTTAAAAAATAATCTCTTGTCTCTTTAATATATTTGGGGATATTTTTCATATTATAAAGGTCTTCTACATTATGACTTCTATCTGCTAATTTTATCAATAATCCTATTTTATTTTTCTTTATTTCATTGAAGTATTCATTTAATTCATATTCATCTGCACCGGTATGTTTACTTAATAGTTTGATTATATTTGCTATTTCTTTATCCAGCCCATATTCTGTAAAATATTCTTCTCCACCCTTAGGGAAATATCTTTCGCCATCTTCTAAGGTATCATGTAATATTGCCCCGGCATATAATAAATCAAGTTCTTTATCCGTTAATGGTAAATTTAATGACATTAGAGTTGAACACACTTTTAAACAATGCACAATATATGGTAAATGTACTGTTTGCCCATCTATTATTGTTTCACCTTTTCTATATTGTCCATTATGTATTAATCTCGCTAAAGGAAGTGCTTTTAATGTATTCTGATAATCTCGTCCAGTTGCAAATCCCTTTATAAATAAATATGATTTACTATATAAATACTCTTCATCCGTATTATATGTCTCTACTATTGGCCTTAATTTCTTTTCCATATATAACACCTTCCTTTCTTATATTTATATGTTTAATATTTTTTAAAAACTATTTATTTTTTGTCATTCTATTTATATCCAAATTTGTATATTATCTTTTTATTTCCATGTTTCCAGACATCAATTGTTTGTATATCTTCATATTTCTTATATATAAAATCTCGTAGCTCTATTATATTATTACATGGTTTTATATCTTTAATGATTTCTCCTGTTATGGTTGTTATTTCATATTCCCATATATTTGTATTCATATTTTACTCTTTCCTTTTTTATTGATGATACTATATAATTTTTCATTATCTATCAACAGATACCATTTATATTGTGACCGTTTATTATATTTTATATATGCATTACGTTCAGCTTCATTAAATATCTCTTTATCACAATTATTTATTTTTCTAAACCATTTTTTTGCTTTTTTATAATTGCCGTTATGTTTTGTATACCCTATATGTTTTACAGCATGACAATCTTTACAAATTGCTTGTATATCTTTTAAAGACTGTACATATCTTTTCTTTCCCAAATATGGGACAAATACTTTCTTTTTACTATATTTCCAGACTTCATGAGCATCAAGATTTTCTACTCCTACATTTCTACCACATATCTCACATATTCCATTAGCATTATTCCTTATTGTCCGGCTAATTTCCTGCCATGCATTCGGACTCATATTCCTTAAATTTTGTCCATATGCTGTTTTAGGTATCAATTCTATATTTAATTTCATTTATATAACCTCTTTTCTCTTATATATTATATATGTGAAATTTTTCTTTATTTTTTTATTATTTTATTATTTTAAAAAAATATTTTACATATATAAGTAAAAAAGAGAAAGGAATATAAAAATATGCAAACTAATAATACATTGATAATCGGGCATTCCGGATGGAAAATATTTTCAAATATCTTCAATTACATAAATAATACTAATAATCAAAATTCATATATAATAACGGATATTAATAATGCATTATATGATAAAACTTATCAAAAGCTTCAAAATGAGGGGTATAAAATTGATATTTTAGATTTTGAAAATATAGAAAAATCCACAATATCTTTTAACATTATGACGTATTTAAATAATGATAACCTTTTACAATATGTTGCAAATTCATTAATGACATCTATGCCGACAGATGAATTTGAAATTGATTGTAAAAAATATTTTTTATTACCAATTTTAAAAATCATTAAAGAAAAAGCCGATAAATATAATATTTCAAAGGATATAACTGCAATTCAAACAATACTTCAAAATAATATTTTAGATATTGCTGCTGAAAATAATGATTTATTCTCCCATTATAATAACCTTTCTGAAAAGGAAAAATTAAAATCAAGAATTGTAATTAGTCGTAGAACAGACATGTTTAATATTCCGGAAGTAGATAATATATTTTCCGAAGCCTCTTCACTCCCTTCTTTAAATATTAATAATTTGATAAATAGTAAATATGCATTATTCATAAATATATCACATAAAACTTGTTTATATAATTATCTAATTAATATTATATTAAAATTGATTTCTAATGAATTAAATAACAAAATAATTTCAAAATCAATCGAAATCTTTTTTGATAATGCTTGTTTATTTTTAAATAAAGATGTTTTTATCGATTACATTAATTTAAACTCTCCTTTAATTCAAAATTATTTTTTTTATCAAAGTGTTTTGCAATTTGATAAATTGATTTTTACTGATAAATTTATAGATAATAATATCTTCAATTTATTTAATAATCTTGTTATATATCCAAGTACAAGTCCAAGTTTAGAAAATCAAATTATTTTAAATTTATTAGAAAACGAAACATACTCTTACCTTGATGATAAATACTACATTAAAACTCCTTTAGATTTAAAAAAATCATCATATGCCTATTGTAAAACATCAAATAAATGTATTATTAATCCTATTCCAAATATAATATCTAATATTACTATTCTTCATAATAAAACATTGAAATATAAATCTTAATTTCAATCATCAATTGTCTATACTTAATAAAAAAACTCCTATATCTAATTTTGATATAAGAGTTTTTATTTTGACTAAGAATTATATTCTTTTTCAAATTCTTCTAAAAATTCGTCCTTATGCTGATTATAAATATCTTCATAAGTAGCATCTTCTCCAAATTTTTGATGAAAACAATCATCTATCATTTTTTTAATCTCTAATAAACTATCTTTACAATAATCTTTTAAATTTATTTCTATAGGATAGTTTCTATTGCCCTCATAAACAATTATTTCTTCATTTTGAGGATAATACTTTAAATATAAAAATTTTCTTAATATATCTAAATCCTTATTTATTTTATTTTTGTTTGAAGGTATAACCATATAATTATAATATTCCATATCTTGATAATAATAATTTGTATCATCAAGTATTACAGCATCCTTAAATAACTCTTTAAGATATTTTAAAATTTCGTTTTCATTATATTTTACTTCAGTTATTTGTCCATCTAATTTAGATAAATGTAAATGATATGCTTCTATTTCTTCTCCATCATTATAAGCTCCAATATCAACTCCATAAGCATCTGTTGTTACCGTATCTATAACTTTATCTAAATATATATCATAATATGTATCTTTTTCTTCTATATCAAAATTTTTTAAATAGATATAAGTATGTATTCCTGCATAAGTATCATAATTATTATCAATATTGAAATATTGGGTTAATTTATTATTAAATTGGTTCTGTGTTATTATCATTCTGAATTTCCCCTCTCATATTCTTCAACAAATATTAAATCTTCATCTAAGTTACTACTTATTATTTCCGGTTCATAATCAAATATATATTCCTTATTTTCCAATATATTTTTTAATATATTCACAAATGATAGATATTGTTTTTCTCTCTCTTCGGGAGTATTTGATAAAAATTCTTTATTGTTATATTCATCCATCTTAAATTGATATGTATATATATTTTTAAAAACTATGTTTATACAATCATCATGAATATTTATATAACAATTGTCTTGAAATACCTTATATATATTAAGAATATCTAATATTTTATTCATTTTTAAATTTTTTTGTTTTAATTGATTTACTATTTGTTCTGTTATATCTGATTTTTTTTGTATATTTTTTAGCTCTTTATATATATTTAAAGCACTTTGTAAATTTTCTTTATAAAAATATAAATCTATACTTATTATTTCTTCATATGGTAAATCATACATATTTACTCTTTTCCCCTCTTTACTATAATTATCTATATTTATATGTGTAAAAATGTTTAAAATATAGTCCTAAAAAAGAGTAACCATCGGTTACTCTCTATTATCTACAATATCTTGATATATTTCTTATACTTATTCCTCATCAGGGTTAACCTTTTTCCAGTCTACTATTCTATCTTTAGAATTTGTTCTTGTGTGTTTTATGATTTCTTCATCTGGCTAACAAACTTCTTTAGCTTATCTTAAAAGGATATATTTCTTCTTCATAAGGCTTTTATCCGTATATTTGTCGGTAAATCTACTTTCTTGATGGCTTCCGAAGCATTATAATCTCCATTGCTCCCGTTTCCTGTTCCAGCTAATTTCAAATTATTTTCATTATAAAACCCATATGTTAGACCTAAATGAGCTTCAAGTTTGATTTGTTTCATTGCAAATAGGTTCCATGTTTTACACATTATACACAAAGCAATAATAAAGATAATAACGGCAATAATATCATTTGTCATAATACATTATCCTTTCTCATATTCTTGTATATTTTCTATATCTATTTCTTTTATCTCTTCATAATTGATTTTTATATGATATGTAGAAAATGTTCCATCTTTATGATATAATTCATCAACTAATACATTACATGGTTTATTAAGATATTTATTTATAAGATATCCTCTATATTTTTTGGGAATATTTTTATTTACCCAAATAGCAAATGTTTTTATATCTGCATCCTTAGGGGAATTTTTATAATATCCTTCTATTTTATTTTCTTCCGTTTCTTCATATTTAGCTATTTTTTTTACTAATTCTATAATACGTTCTCTTTTTGATTGTGGCACAATACTTAATATATCATCAAGAGTATCATTATGATATGCTAAAGCAATTGTTTTTAATGATGTGGATTGTCCACCGATTGTTCTTGCCAGTTCAAGATATTGGTCACATTTTAATTTTACTCTATGTCCATCAATATTTAAAACATATCCTTCTAATTCATCACTTTTAAATTTACCTTTATTTTTAAATATTGTATTAAAATCTTCTGAATACATTTTTGTATGCATTACATTATATTCATTTGCTCTTATTAAAGTTTCTTTATAGGTATATTGATAACCTGTTTTACTATTTCTAACTCCAATTAAATGTAATCCATAATCTTCTTTATTATATTTTACTATATGTGGGTCATTATAATGTATCCATTCAAATATATGAGTATCATCCGGATGTTCCTTTAACATCTTTACATAATTCGGTTGATTAGCAATCCATTCATTACTGGTCTTTATTTGGTCTGATATGTTGACATCAAATGTTCCGCTACCTGATAAAAATATTTTTCCATTATAAAATCTTGCACTTTGTAAAGAACCATCAAGTTTTTCTGATATTTCTACTAAGGAAGCATTTTTTATTTCCTCTTTAATAATTTCTATATCATTTTCTGCCCAGCCATATTCTCCAATATTTGCAAATTTATCAAATGGACTACAAACTATTTCTTTATTTTCTAAGTCTATTACAATTCCTCTAAAAGCTCTTAATAATTCATCATATATAAAAAATTGTTTTCTTATATCAAATATGTCATTATTATACACAGCATATTCATTATATTTTAATTCAATAAAATTATCCTTTATATATCCATTTAAAAAATTTCCAAAAAATACAATATCTTCATCAGTCATATCATCTAATCTATGTTCTAAATTAATATTTGGAATGGATGCTGAAATATTTAATTCTTCATTTGCAAAATGTATATCAAAATAATTCCATAATTCTTTTATATCTTGTCTATAATCTTGCAAAGAATGTCCTAATATACGGTTGGAAATCTCATTTAATCTTAATATATATTTTAATGCTTTACTCCAGTTCATATTTATCTCCTTTCATGGAACCATTCGGTTCCCCCCCCCCTAAGAGGCGAAAAATAATGTGATTATTATTGATGTTATATTTATTGTTATATGCATTATTATTCCCGGTAAAATACTATTTTCTTTTTTATCTAATTTAGAAAATATATACCCAAAAGCAAATGAATATCCCATTTGCAGAATATTATTATGAACTACAGCAAATAAAATTCCATCTATAATTGCTGTTATATTATTTTGCTTTTCTTCTCTCTCCGGGGATATGGAACCAGAATGGTTCAAAATATTATAAACATAATATCTATATATAATTTCTTCTGTTATCGGGGTACATATTCCTAATATTAATAATGATAATAGCGGATATGTATTTACATCTATATTTGTAAAATTTATATCATATCTCATAAAATATAAAAATAATGTTATAAGTATATTTGAAATAACTGCAATCACTATATATTTCATTATATGATTTATATCAATTTTTTTTATAGTTATCCAATTGAATGCTTTCTTTTTTGTTATATAAAAACTAATCAAACTTATTAAAAATAATAACAGTTCTAACCATATAAACAATTTATTATATGATACTATAAAATCAGTCTCTAAATGCCCGGTCTGATACTTTATTAAATAATATATTCCTATGAAAATTGCTTCAAAGAGTATATATATTGCTATCGGAATTATTGAAAATAATATTTTTTTTATCCAGTTATTTTTCATTTTTTTCTACCTTTCTATCTACTTATATATGTAAAATAAAAAATAAAAATTATATGTTTTTGTCAAAACATAACTATTTTTTTTTACTATTTAAACATATAAAAATAGAAAAAAATATATTTAATATGAAAGGAAACAATTATGAAGAGTATTAAAGATAATGAGTATATCTTATTTAAGAACAAGAAGGATTGGAAGAAGAATACTGAAAAGGATTCCGGAGAAAATATGTATATTATTTCCAAAGGTGGAGCCATATCAAAAGATAATAAGCCGGAAGATTATCCAGCATTCTTTAAGTTAACATCAGACGGAACCTCTTATTTACCTGTTGAGGAAGAGGAATTTGCAAAGGCTCTTGATGATGAATTAAAGAGTACAAAGATTGTTATTAAGGAATTAAAGAAAATTAGAGATAAGTATGACCTTGATATTAATAACTATGAAGCCGAAGATATTCCTTTTTCTGATGAAAACCGTGAGGATTGGGATGAAGACCTTTCAGACGAATATGAGGAAGAGGAAGATGAAAATGAAGAGGAAGATGAAGACCAAGATAGAGATGATGACTGGATATAAAAATATTATTGGTCATAATTGATAAAAGAGACAGTTACGATTGTAGCTGTCTCTTTTTTAATGTATCATATGCTCCATAACCTATACATATAGCATCACATTCATCTTCTGTCATATCATCTGTATTTGCTAATTGTATTGCAAATTCTCTGGCTATCTTTTTATAATCAGGTCTTTCAGCTTGTTTTTCATTATTTTTTCTTCTACCGGTTGCCATTCCACAACCTTTTCTCCAACTTTGTGCTGCAATTGAAATAAATGTATAATTCCCTAATGAACATTGCCCTTCGACCCATCCTTGAAGTTTTGCTAAATATTCAACAGATTTAAAATTTTTCCCACCATAAAACCCTTCAACAACAATATAATCCGGTTGTATATTATATATTAAATCCGTTAGTGATATTAACATTTCCGGAAATCTATCTTTTGCATACTTTCCTTTAATTGAAAATTGACCATGTTTTATAAGTTTTGGGTTATTATTTTTTTCGATATATACAGCATAACCTGTATATTTTGTTCCAATATCTAATGCTATCCATTTCATGTTAAATCATTCCCCTCCATTAACATCTGAATTTTCAGGCATAGATATTTCCTGCATATCTAAATTATAAAAAGTTATATCCCCATCTAATATATATATATCTTCTATTGAATAACCTAATAAATCCTCTATATCTAATTGCTGATTTATATAGCTTTCAATATCCATTCCGGAATTAGTTAATATATTAGTTAAATTATTATATAATTCTTCATAATCATTATATGTTTCTTCTAAATTATCAATCTGATTTAATACATCTTCAGATATTTCTTCATTAAGGGAAATGGTATAAATTATAGAATAAATTTTACTAATTATATCCTGATAAGGATATTTTTTTATATTTAAACTAACATAAATTTGGTCGGAATATTCATATAATAATTTTGCATATTCAATTGGCATTGCAACTAATATATCTGTTTCATCGTTATATAATGATATGTACCCCATAACTTTATCTGTTATTAAACTGCTATCAACATTATATATATTCTTTGTTAGATATTGTGTATCCTTATTAGGGTCTATAGATATAACCAATGTTGAAGCTTCTGTTTCAGCTATTACATAATAACCATTTTCATCAGTTTCATATTCACCGTTTTTATTTGTAGCATATTCTATATTTTCATCTGAAGACATTTCCTCAGAGGAAGAAGAAGGTCTTTTGGAATTACAGCCTGTTAAAATCATAGATATAATGCATATTAATAAAATATTTCTTTTATTCATATTCAAATAACCCCTCCATATCTAATTTCCGGTTTTGACATGCAAAATTTATTTTTTCTATAGCCGCCTGTTCTATTTTTCTTACTCTTTCTTTTGTTAAACCATATAATTTACCTATTTCTTCTAAAGTCATTGGTTCTCCATAATATCCGGTTCTTAATCTAAGTATTGTACAATTTCTTTCACTTATCTTCTTTTTTTTACATAAATCTTTTATTATGTTATCTACTTCTTCAATTGTTAACTTTTTTATTGTCTCATCCTCTATATTAGTTTTATCTTTGAGTATATTTTCTAAAGTTATTTCCTCTTCTGTATCTTTTATCTGAGCAGAGATATAAACCAATGGCTGTAATATTTGAATATAATTTGCTACTTTTTTTTCGGAATATCCTAATGCTTTTGAAATCTCTTTAGTGGATGGGTATGTATCTGTTTTTTGTTTTAATTGCCATTCTTCTATATATTTGCTGATTTTATATAGAACATCTCCCCCATGCATGGCTATTTTAAATGGATATGTTCTTCTTACATAATCATCTAAAATTGCTTTTCTAATCCAAAAATAAGAATAAGTGGTAAATTTTATATTCATATTTATATCATAATGATTTATGGCATCATATACTCCGATAATAGCAGCCATAAAATTATCTTCCCAATCATTTTTATCAAATGTATATTTATTTGTCATAAATTTTATATATGCCGTATTTAACAAGACTATCTTTCTGGCTATTTCTTTTTTTTCAGCTATATTGGATTTATTATTATAAGCTAATAATAATTTATTATTTTCTTCATATATATTTTTATTATTATGTAATTTCTCCATATTTTCCTGTATTATGTTTTCTATATATTGAAAGTTCATTTATTTTATTCCTCTCTATTTAATTCTGTTTCTTTTATATATGTTCAATTTTTTTGAAATTTTGAAAAAAATTGTCATTGATATAAGATTTTTTTATTAAAAACAGAACAGACGCTATCATTTTGATAACGCCTGCAAAAAAGAAAGGAGTGAGAAAGGCTTTTTTGATAACTTCATTTATAATGAAATTACCTTTACAATTAATTTGATAAAATTTTAATTAAATTCTATCTCAGTATTATCATCTTTATATTTTTCTTGTTGTACTATTAACTTTATATCTAACTTATTACAACATCGTTCTATATTTATGTCATATTTGTTTATATCTTTAGCATTTATTATCGGTATTTTTTCAAAATCAGTATCTTTTAATAAATATGGTTCATCATTTATTAAATCTACCAAATAATACTCATTATTATCCTGCAATAATGCAGCTTCTCCTCTGCAATATGACATTCCAACTTTTATACAATTTATTATCGTGTCTTCAACAGTTCTTAACATAATTATCACTTTAATCCTTTATCTTTATTTTATTTTGGATGTCTTTCGACATCATTTCCCCGAAGAGGACAGAAATAAGGATAATTATATAGATGTCCATTTATTAGATATATGTTGAATTTCTGTAAAAAAATGGTCACATTTATATAAGTTTTTTACAAATCTCTCTCGTCTTCTATATTATCCTTATCAGTTTGATATCCTTCCAGATATGCTTTTTTAGCATTTATATATTTTTGTCTCAAAAAATCTATAGAAATATCACATTTTCCATTTTTTGTATAAAGCGTTAAAAGCTCTTTATCTAAATAAACATCTACATAATTACTATTTTCATCGCAATTATAAGGTAATACATTTTCTTTATCTACATATATTCCCACAAATTCATTTAATTCCCACGGCAGTTTAATATTTAATTGATTATCATTTTGTGGAACTTTATGTATTAAATTCTTATTAAGATGTGGTAGTATTCCTTGCATCTTTTTCCCATTAGGACATATCTTTTCTCCATTTTTTATAATATATGTTCTTTTCTCATATAAGGATTCTACAGTATATTTTATAACTTCATTTGGCAAAGCCCGACTAATATAATATATTGGATAATCTTTATATCGCCGTCTACTTATATAAGTTATATGATTATTATTCTCCTGTAGTACGCATTTTTGTAAATTTATTATATTCTGTTCATTTTGATAATATTCTGGTAACTCGCCATTAGTATTCTTTACAAAATTTAATAAATCATTAATATTAAACTGCCAATGACATTCATCACATAATTTAAAATCCAATACATTCTCATATATAACATCAGGACACATACTGAAAGCATAATTTCCAATTACTCCTCTTTCTTTTAGTTTATCTAATAGATTGTCATTTAATATTTCATATTTAGGCATATATGTTCTTCTCCTTCTTATTGTATTTCTTCTTTTACTTCTTATATGTTCAAAGATTGCTAAAAAAACCTTCTTTGCACCCCAAAAAATTAGTTACTAGTAAATAAGAAATGGAAAGAATATATCTTCATTATTAACTAAAATAGGGGGGTGCAAAAAATTAAGTCACTTATATCTTTATTCTTTTTCTTCCTTCCTTTTCTTCTCTTTTCTTTTAGGTGATTTTTGTTATATGTGGAAATGTATAATTACTTACAGAAATACATTGATAGATGAGGTCCGCAGGACTCGACTGAAAGGAGACAACAAAGTATTGAAAAAAATATAGACCAATTATTAAATTATAATTAGTCTATTATATAATCTATAATATATATATGATTTTAAAATATATCTATTGAAAACTTTTTAAAAGATGAAAGTACAATTTTTTATTTATTTTTAGTATTTGTCATTTTTAAACGATTATTTATAAATTGTTTTTGAGCATATGTTATATCTTTCGGATTAAATGTTGGAGCATTTAATATAGATGGAACTCTCCATTTATTATTAACAATAATAGCTATTATTATTTTAGCTTCATCTTTGCTCCATTTAGCAACATTTCTAAAGCCATACTTTTCTAAAAATTTTATTTGTTTAATAGTACTCATTCCATTTTTATCTCTTTTTATCAGAAGAACTACTAATTTTGTTGCTAAACCTTTTGTTGTTACTTCCTTAGTATCTATACCCTTATCATTTAAAAATGCTATCTGTTTATCTGTTGGCGGCTCTTGTTCCCATTTATAAATTGGTTCTTCTCTTAATCTGTTTAATTCTCCTAAACTGGCAAATAATTGTAAACTACTAATAAACTCACTTTTTTTAGCTTTCTGTTCTTCAAGCTGTTTTGCAAGTTTTTCTTCTATATCATGCTCAATCTCTACCTGTGCCATTTTTTCACAATCTAATAATTCAATAGCTTCATCACTCTTATTGATTAAATGTAACATTTTATTTGCTACTTCATCATCAATTGCCACTAATTTGGCAGGATGACATAAATTATGTTTTCCGGTTAACCATAAAAAATCTAATAATAATAAATTACTTTTTTTAGGAGATAATCTAGTCCCTCTACCTATCATTTGTCTAAACAGACTATCAGATTGGGTTGGTCTTAACACAATTATACAATCTATATCCGGACAGTCATATCCCTCAGTTAATAGCATTGAGTTTACTAAAATATCATATTTATCATTTTTAAAATCGTCAAGTATTTCATTTCTATCCGAACTATTACCATTTACTTCAATAGCTTTAAAATTATGTTGATTTAAAATTTCGACAAATCGTTGGGATGTTTTAACTAATGGTGTGAATACTAATGTCTTTCGTCCATAGCAATAATGTTCCATTTTTTCAGCAATATCTTCAAGATATGGTTCAATAGAAGCTGCTAATTCTCCGGGTGCATAATCACCGGCGTTGATGGCAACATGACTAATATCTAATTCAATTGGTATTCTTTGTACACGAATATCGGATAAATACCCATCTTTTATACCCTCTATCATTCCATATTCATATGCTACACTATCAAAATATGAAGCTAAAGATTTATTATCGTTCCTATTTGGGGTAGCAGTAATTCCCAATATATTTGCATTAGGAAATCTATTTAGTACTTTTTGATATGTATCGGACACACAATGATGAGCTTCATCTATTATAATATCATCAAAATAATCTATTGGAAATTGTTCCAGTCTTTGTCCACTCATACTTTGTACAGAACCTATAACTATATTTGCATTGGTTCCTATTGTAGTATATTGAGCCTTTTCTAATGAACTTTCAAGTCCTGTACTTTGATACAATTTATCTTGTGCTTGTAATAATAATTCTCCCCTATGTGCTAACATAAGAACTTTTCTATTTTTTTTAGATTGTTCTTCAATAATTTTACTTGCAACTATTGTTTTTCCTAATCCGGTTGCTAATATAAGCAATGTCTTTTTATGTCCATTCTCCCATTCATGTAATATTGCATTTTTAGCTTCTTCTTGATATGGTCTTAATTCATAACTCATTTTATAATTTCTCCTTTTACATAGTTATATCTTTTTCAGTCTTAAGACTTTGAAGATAATTTTTAGCATTTTTATCAAATATTTCACTATTTGTTTTAAAATTAGTTATTATCTCTAATCATAAATTTAATAAATATTTTACATTTATATATGTGAAATTTATTTTATTTTTTTATAATAACTTGTCGCAATTTTACAAAATTTTTAAGAAATATCGTGAATAGTATAATACTTATTATTCTTAGTAAGGGAAAGAATACAAATTGTAAAAAATCACTTTTCTCATATAAATAAATATATAAATTTCTATATATAAAAACATAATTATATATATGAGTTTAAAAATAATATATTCGATAACATAAACTATAAAGCATAATAAGTTATATATACTAATGTTTCTGCTCTCTCTGGGGACATTATATAAGAAAAAATATTTTTATTATAAATATATAAAAAATTAAAAATTTTATTTTTTTTTTAAACATATTAAGATAAAATATTTAATTATAAAAGGGAGAAATATAAAATGGGATTTTTTAATCAAATGAAAAATGAAACAGATGAAGATGACCAAATATATAATAAAAAAAATAATTTGACGGATGATGATGATTTAATATTTAATGATAGTTTTTATACAGATGAAAACGAAGATGAAGATGAAGCATATACGGATGAAGATTACTATGATGAGGATGAAGATGAAACAGCTATTGAAAATTATTTAGATAGTCCCGAAGAAGAAGAAAAAGAGGAAGCTCCCCCTACTCCAAATAAACGTGGACGAAAAAAAGCGGTCGAAAAAGAAAATATAGAAGAAGAAAATAATACCCAAACACAAACCCTAATAGATAAAGGAACGACAATTGATGGAGATATTTCCGTAAATGGAAATTTATTGATAAAAGGAACCATAAATGGAAATGTAACGGTAACTAAAGGAAAACTTATATTATATGGAATTGTAACAGGAGATATAAATACTAATGAATTATTCATAGAGAATACAAAAGTAAAAGGAAATATAACATGTAAAAGTATTGCAAAAATAGGAAATAATGCTGTTATAATTGGAAATATCATATCACAAGGAGCAGTTATAACCGGAGCTGTACAAGGAGATATTGATAGTCATGGAAATGTAATAATAGATTCTACAGCTATTATAAATGGAAATATTAAATCTGCATCTGTACAGGTTAATGCAGGTGCAATAATTGATGGTTCCTGTCAACAATGCTATGCAGAGAAAAATGCCAAAGATTTTTTTTCTCAATTTGAAACAACAATAAAAAAGAGTAAATAATGGTCAAATATTATTATTTATTTTTAATAATTTTTTATTTTGTTCAATAATATGTTCTTTTTGCAAATTAAGATTAGTTATATTTACTTCAAATAATTTTTGTATTTCTTCAGATAAATCATTTATAAAACAATTATATGTATTCAACCAAATCATCATAAATATTTTGTGTATTTCATCATTGGGGGATAATTTATATGCTAAATTGTAATTACTCCATATAGGTCTTTCCCCCATTACATTTTTAGCTATAATGTCAAAAGAAGCCTTATTTAGATTTGATTTATAAATTTGTATTTTTGCATAAAAAGATAAATCTGTTAATTTATTATTATTATTTTTTTCATCAATAAAATAATCACTATATAAAATAGGAATAATTAAGTTCCCATTTAAATCTATTTGTTGCAGATAATCAGAAATATTTTGTAACTGATTATTGATAGCAGATAGAATGTTATTCATTAAACATTCATTTTTCTTTATTTCTTCTTGTATGGTTTCATTTATTTTACGAATGGTATCATTATAAATGCTCTGATTTTTTATTATATCTTCTAATTTTGGTATCATAATTTAATATCCTTTCTAAATATATATTATTATATATATGTTAAATAAAAAAAAGAAATTGAATTTTTCATCAATTTCTTAAAAATAAAACATTAGCTATTTATTAAAAATTTTATTATATCAAACAAATTTTTATTTTTGATTATATCATATATTTTAAAATCCATTATATTTTTATTTTTAGGTTTCTCCAAAATTATCGGCTCACTAGACAATTCATATACGGAAAAGCATTTAAATAATTTTGCCTCATTATATACTATATCATTTGCCCTTTCTTCGGGGATGGATGTACTTTGTACATCCAATTGTTCCAACTCATTTGCTTTATCAATAATATTCCGGGCATAATCAGATACCTGTCCATTTGCTACCATTTCATCAGCAATAGAAGTTATCATATTATAGTGCATTAAAACAGATTCCGTTGTTGTATATATACTATATAACTCACTAATATAATCTGCACAGCATAATAGATTGCTATATGGGTCATATATATTCGTAATTCCCAATTTTTTCATTCTATCTGAATGCCAATATGTAGAAATTTGAGTAAGTCCAAAACAAGTATTGTTATAATTTATACAATAAATAAATCTTGCACTTTCTGTTTCAGTAAGGGCAAATAATAAATATGGATTTATATTATATATTTCACCAACTTCTTTAGTAATTTTTAAAAGTTCTTCTTCACTTATTCTTTCATCATTCAACCTAGTTCCTGTTTCTGCTTGAACTATATCAGGATTTATAATAAAAAAGCAAAAAAAGAATATCATTATAACATTTTTAAGTTTTTTCATAATAGAGTCCTCATATTTTCATATTTTTGTTTATAATAATTTAAGGCATCATTAAATGTGATATTATGTCTAAGAGCATATCTATAAATAGAATTTTTTTTAACTCCTAATATTGAATACATTTCTTCCTCTGAAGAACATTGTATATTTCCAATTGAATAAACCTGTTCATTTATTGAACGTACAGAATTGATAGCATCCTCGATATTTTTAGTATTTGAATGATGTATTCTTCTTAGAACCTTTTGATAATTTACATTATTATCTTGACATATTTTGTATATAGATAAATTTATCAAATCTTCTTTTTTAAGGTTATTTCCTTTTTCAGAAAGAATTGTCTTTAATTTATAATAAGATATATTATAATCTTTCATTATATCGCTATATCTTGTATATAAATTTTCGTCAATAATGATTTTCATATAACTATTCTCCTTTTTAATATGTTTTATAGATAAAAGCTAAAGCAAATGTTAATAATATCAATAATACAGTTACAATTTTTGCAGTTATAGAGTTAGATTTAAAACGTAATTTTGGAGGAAGAAGATGAAAATTCTTTTTATTTAACAAACAAGGTATTCCTTGAATTGTCATGCTATCTAATAATAAATGGCTCCAATATCCAATTATTATTCCGTTTAATGCTGCATATTTGAATATTAAAAAAATTCCTAATGGACATATTATTGCTATATCATGAAATAATTTTCTATGACCAAATAATTTATTTATAAGTTTTGATAATATTGGAAATAAATGTCCTATAGTCGATTTAGGATTATCTATATCAGCTATTAGACTTCCTATTGCTGTACCCCCTATCATCATAACAGGATTTATATCTTCCATTACCATTGTTAAAGTTATTCCTAATGTTATACCATATGCCAAATGTTCTCTTCCTAACATATAAACCATTATCCCTCTTTGTTAATTTTCCTATTTTTTATATGTTTAAATAAATGAAATTTATTTTCTCTTTTTGTCATAAAAATGAAAACTTTTTAAAAAGAAAGATAAATGTTACGAAAATGTTAAATATATATGTAAAAGAAAAAATAGAAAGAGAGAAAAAATGTAATAAAAAACCTCACAAAATAATCATGAGGTAGTATATAAAAATATACAGAATATATAAAAAGTTATATATTTTCATTATTTATTTTATTATTGTTAAGAGCATTTATATTTTTCATCTTTGAAACTTTATCAAAATTTGGATAAATAACATCAATATCAATCTTTTTTAAATTAAAATCATATTTTTTCAATATTTTTTTAATTACTTTCTTTTTAATAAGAGGAGAAAGATAAATAATATTATCTTCTATAGTAAAATCTATACTTTCCATAATAAGTGCAAATTCAATAGCGTTTATTTTCTTTTCTTTTACTTTGAGTTCAATATGTTTTTCCATAACGCCTACCTCACTATTTTTATTCATTTTTATATGTAGAATTTTTTTATAACTTATTTACTCTTTTGTCATAAATATAAAAATATTTTAAATTTAGACCATATTTTAAAATAAATTTCACATATATATGTAAAGAGCGTTATAAGATAACGCTCATCCCGAAGAAAGGAAAAATAGATATGATAATAACAATAACAGGAGCATCCGCATCAGGAAAAGATTACTTATGCAAGGCATTAAAAGATTATGGTGGATTAGATTCATTGATATCTGATACGACAAGAAAAAAAAGACCGGGAGAAAAAGAAGGTATAAATTATTATTATAAAAATATAGAAGAATTTCAAAAAAATTTAAAAGAGAATAAATATGTGGAGTATGATGAATATTCAGAGGGAAGATTTTATGGATTATCAAAGCAAGAATTAGATAAAGCATTATCTACTGAAAAAAATCAAGTAGTAGTTGTAACCCCAAATGGATATAGAGCAATAAAAGATTATATTGGGAAAGAAAATATATTATCCATATATATTACTGCTCCAGTTGGAGAAAGAGCCATAAGATATATAAATCGAATGGGAATAGATAATGTAAAACTTGAAGACATAAATGAAATGGTAAGAAGAATAAATTGTGATTATGGGATGTTTTTAGGATTTGAAAAAGAAGCAGATATAAGTATTGAAAATAATAAAAATAATAATATAATAGAAAATGTAAATATGATTTGTCAAGCAATGTATGACAAAATAAATGAAAATTATGAAAATGAGAGGTAAACAAGATGGAATTATTAGAATTTGTAAGTGAAAAATTAAAGGATTGTAAAACCGAAGAAGATTATAAGGCAATCATAGCTTTTTTAATCAGTGAACATGCAGACATTCAGGAACAGTATAATAAATTAGTAAATACAATAATAGAGATATATGGGGACCAAGATGCTGCATTAGTATTAGATGTAGCAAATCATATAGATGAAGTTAATGATATAGCTTTTAAAACCGGACAAAATGGAGAAGAATTAGCAGTTATCTCAAAGGCATTAGCTCATAAATTTTTAGATAATGATGTTGTAATATATGAAATGTTTCCAGAAGCACAAGCAAAGGAACTTAAGACACATGAAGATATTGATAATGCCGAAATTATTGGAACAGATGCAAAATTATTAGTATTAGCCGGAGACTTATTATATAAAACAATAACTCCTGATTATACTAAGGAGGAATAACATATTATGAAGATAAATACACAACCTATAAATAATCGAAATATGACAAGAATAAATGCTCGTAGACAGGAAATAATTGATAATCTGAATAGAACTTATATGTTAACTAATTTTTCATTACAAGATTTAGCAAATTATTTTTATACAGAAACAGATGTTATATCAAAAGATATAAATAAATTATCTTCTAATACAAAAGAAGATATATTTTTACCTGCCTCTGGGGATGAAGTCCTTTTAAAAATCATTACCGATAAAAGATATGCAGCTTATAAAGAACATATTGAAAATGGTGGCGATGTATCCACTTTCTTATTTGCAAATGGAATTTCAAAAGAGCCATTACCTTATGGAAAATCATATGATGTAATTGACAAAAATATGAATATTTCTATTGAAGAATATACTGATGTTTATAATGTAAATTCTAAAAAGACATCATTTTTATCTGCTATAAAAAGTGTATATAATAATGTAAATATACTTGAAAAAGTTAATATAGAAAAACGTAGTTCATTATATAAATATTTTGAAAATAGTTCGGGTAATTTGGAAAAAATTAAAGAAAAATTATCTAATGGCTATACTCCTACTCTATTAGCGACAGAATTTAATTATTCTGAAAAAGGAATGAATTATATTATAAAGATGTTGGAAAAATATCATAATATAATTCCACTAAAAGAAAATCAAATAACCAATCAGCAAAAAGCCAGAATAATTGAATTGATACAATTAGGAAAAACAAATGGTTATATATCAAGTGTTACAGGACTTCCGAATAACATATTATCCGATTTATTAGAAAATGAAATATATCCTGAACACCCAGATTTAAAATCATCTGCATATTATAGAAATATAAATAGAGCTACAGAAATATTATCATATCTTGAACAAGGCTATTCACAAGGACAAGTAGCGAACAAAATGGATGTTACAAGAGGAACCGTTATAAATATTTTAAATGATTATGTATTTGCGCATCCATTAGAAAAAGATTATGTTCAGAAACTTCGTAACCAAGGCAGATATATGACAAAAATTGAAATTACGAATGAAGAATTTGATATGTGTATAGATTTACGTTTAGAAAAGCCGGAATTATCTGTAGATAAAATTGCAAAATTAGTAGGTATTACAGAACCACAGGCTAATTTAGCTCTACAAAAAGCTGGATTAGATGTTGCCTCAACAGGATATATACAAAGATTTCAAGATAATGAACAAAATCTTATAATTATTAAAGCTTTAAAAGAATTAGGTTATAGTAGTGATAAAATAGCAACACTTATGGAAAAAACCTCTGAATGGGTCGATAAAAAATATAAAGAAGCTATAGAAAATGAGAATGAAGAGGATGCACATGGTTATAAATCTTATAAATTATATACCACTGTAACATCAAATGAAAATAACAAAAATATAGCGGATAAATTAAATATTCCTGTCTCATCTGTAGCAAGTTATAAAACAGAATATAGAAGAAATATTAAAGCCGGAGTTTTAACCCCTAATAAAGGAAATATAAAACAAGATACTTATGATATAACACATAAATATGAAAAAGAAATATTCAATAAACAACGGTCTATCAGAACAACAAAAGAAAATAAACCTATTTTTGGATTAAGAAATCAACAAACTGAACATGAAGAAAACTATACAAGAGAGGAATAATCATGTATAGAAAAAATTTATTAAAAATTACATTAGTTACAGCAATTATAGGCACATGTATAACTAGATGTTCTTTTAATTTTGCATTAAAAAATATTAATAATGCTGAATATCCAACTCATTCTTCAAATTTTAATGGATATGTAAAAGATGTATCAAGTATAATTGATACGACTGATTTTACAGATGAGAATGATATAGAAAATATGGTAGAAGAAATAGATAAATGGGCAGATAATGTTGTTAATAATAATGAAGAAATAGATAAATTTGTTGAAGCTCAATTAATAAGAGTTGTTGATGGAGATACAATTGTAGTAGAAATAAATGAAAAAGAATATAAAGTACGTTTAATTGGAATTGATACACCGGAAAGTGTTGCAAGTCAAGAATATTTAGATAAAACCGGAAAAGAAAATACACAGACAGGTATAGATGCAAGTAATTATACAAAAAAAATATTAGAAAATGTTACAACTATATATCTTGAAAAAGACGTAAGTGATACGGATAAATATAATAGATTACTTAGATATGTTTGGATAGAAAAGCCAAATGATATAAATATTGATACTATATCAACTCAAATGTTAAATGGTATATTATTAAAAAATGGTATTGCTCAAATTGCTACTTATCAACCTGATATAAAATATGTAGAAATTTTTAAAGAACTAAATCAGAATATTTATGATGATATAGAAAGGGATTAAAATGACAGCTATAGATATTATAAATTATTTTTCATCTAATTTATATTTTGTATATAATGATAATTTTATATATCTAATAGATAATTATAGATTAGGAGATGAAGATTATAATTATGGAATTTGTGCAAAATTAACAAGAAATGATTTATTAACCGGAAATTTCAATATAGAATATATTCCAGATATTTACATAGATGGTTTTTTCGATTTTTTATTAAATGAAGATTTACAAAATACTTATAGAATATCTAAAGATATTATTATTCAATTAAAAGCTGTAACTTTTTCAGAATGGGATATAATTTTCAAAAACAATAAAATAGACTTTAATATACTTCCATCACATATAGAAGATATTTGTAAAATTATGAGAAATGAAGAACCTATCAGTTCCATGTCCGATAAAGAAATAAATGAATATGTGCATATTCCCAGTATATACGAAAAAGACCAAATAACTATGTATGAAAATCTTAATGAACATTTTGAATATGATATATAATAAAATGGGGACTATACAAGCCCCCACTATTTTCCCTTCTTCGGGGATAGGCTGCATTTTGCAGCCTTTTTAATTATTCATAACTATAATCCGGGTCTTCATCCCAATCAATTTCTCTAGTATTATCTTTAATAATATCTCCAATAACCCCTGTATATAAATCAACATCATTTATTGCATTTAAAGCAATATTTATTTTTTCTAATAATTCATCTGAAACAGTTTGTTGTTCGAGAATATTAGAATTACATCCTAGGATTTGACAACCTTCAATTTCATCTTCATCTATAAGAAATTTAGTCATTATAGTAAAATCTTTTACCATTAAATCAAATGTATTTTCAATAATTATTTTTGCATTTGTATCTAAATGATGAAAACATTCATAAGCTTCAATATTTTGTAAAAAATCATTTATTTTAAGATTATCACAATAATGAGTATTTGTTATATATACTAATATTTCTCCATCTCTTAATAAAGGTTTTCCTTTTTTATCTACTACACAATATGAATTAGGTGTAAAACTTAGAATATTTAACATTCCTACTGTTTCAGCTATTTCTTTTTTTTCTTTTTTAGTAAGTTTATGTAGTTTATATTTAGCCATAACAAAGTTTTACCTTTCTTCATCTTTTTCATTTTGTTCTATAGCATCTTTATCTTTTTCAGCAGAAATAAGTATAAGTTTGTCCGGAATATCTTTATCATAATTATCCGTATCAATTATTTTTCCACATATAATTTTTATCATTCTCTTTCTACTTCCTCTTCTATATTATTTAATTCCATTTTTTCTGCAACCCAAAGAGGTAAAGGAAATTTATCAATATTTACAGAAGAATATATTTCTTTTAATTCTTCTGAAGTAATACCGATTGTCTCTGTTAACCAATGATAATATTGTTCTCTATTATCTTCAATATTTGTAGACATTGCACTATCACTAATAAAAACAGCTATTATATCCATAAGTTTTTCAGAAGAAATTATTGGTGTTTTTTCAGCATCAGCTTCATTTTCTTCACTTATTAAATCAAGAATATCTGCTAAGAAAAATTCAGTTTCATCTAATTCTTCATCTGTAAGCTCTATTCTTGACTTTAAATACTCTCTTAATGTTTGATTATTATGTGTATCACTTGGAGCCGGATTATTAGCTAATTGCATTATGATATATTTTAATCTGTTATCCTGCATATTATTTATATCTCCTTTTTTATTTTTATATTTATATATGTTAAAAAATATATAAAAAATGGTAAAAACAAAAAAATATTTCATATATATAAATGGACAATTTTATAATAGGAAGATATAAAAATAGAAATTTTAAAACTCTTGTACTTTTTTGAAGAATAATGTATACTAATAATATTATTATATAAATATGAGGATTTAATAATGAAAGAAAATGATTATTATTCAATAGCGTGTAGGGATTTAAGATATTTACAATTTACAATAGGATTACCATTTTATAATAATATTATTTTTCAATGTGAACAAATTATTGAAAAATTATTAAAATCTGTTATTGAATTATATGATACTCATAGTTTTTTATTATATTCAAGTAATATTGTTCAATTAAAAGATGAAGTAATATCCTATATCGGGAATATAGGCCTAAATACAAAAGATGCACAAATAATAACAAAATATGTTAATAATACACGTTATCCGGGAGAAAATTATATAATTGTAAATAAAGAAGATTGTACAAAAGCTTTAAAATTATGTTATTTACTTTTAAATGAAATCAATATTTTTCGAAAAAAAAGGGGATTAGAAATTGAAAATGAAATAGAGAAAATATTATGAAATTTTTAAAAGAAAATGATATAAACAGTATTAGGGATGTAGCAATAACCTTATTAAATTTCCCTATAACTCCCAATAAAATGTTCCCATTTTTTTGTAGTCATCCATTTTCTAACTGTATAGCTACATATATCCAAAGTGAGACAGAAAATAAACTTATTCCATTAAAATTAACAGAAGAAGATGATTATAAAAAATGGATAAATTTTATGGAAGAAGAAATAAATAAATGGGAGTTAAATGATTTTTTTATAAACATAAACAAACCTTATTTATTGACATTTTTAAAATATACCAAACCATATATGACAAAATCTACTTTTTCAGAATATCTTGAATATTGTTGGGTAATTGAAGAAAATCCAAATGATGATGTAAATTGTTCAATACCTACTCTAATTAAATGGTTTAAAGAAGCAGATAAAACAATTTTAATGGATAAAGATGAATATGAAATATATACTACTTTACCGGATAATTTTAATATTTATCGTGGAGTAGCTGTAGGAAGAAATCCAAAAGGAATATCATGGACAAATGATTATAAAACGGCAGAATGGTTTGCACATAGATATGATAAAACTGATAAAAAAGGCTATATTGAAACATTAACTATAAAAAAAGAAGATGTATTAGCATATTTTAATTCAAGAAATGAAAAAGAAATTGTTTTAGATATTACAAATTATAGAAATAAAATAATTAAATTATAATATAAAAGGAGCTATCATTATTTTTGATAACTCCTTTTTCTTTTTATATTACATAGAAACCCTATCTTTTATTTCTGCCATTTTGCCATCATTTAGACGTGTTTCTCCATGTACTCTTGAATAAGATAAATCCTTTATACCCTCGGTTTCCCGATATTTATTAAGGGAGTGGACTATACAATTACATTTAATGAATTTATTATTTAAATTTTTTTTGTATAATATCTAAACTTTGTGGTAAAAATGATAATGCTAAATTTTTTATATGTATATAGTCTTCTTTTAAAAATATAAAATCTCCAATTTTATCTAAATGAATAGAATTACAACCATATTGTTTAAATTTTTGTATAATAAGTTGCTTTTCATCACTTGTTAAAGTTCCCTTACTAATATGAAAATTTTTATGAGATAACCATCCATCATCTAATAAAAATAAAATTAAACCTCTACTATCTAGTTTTTCAATAATCTGTTTTTTTGTTAAAAATACAAATTGCCTAAAGCTAGTACTTGTTTTAGTTGAAAATCCAAAAAGTCTTTGTTTATTAAATCCCTGCCCAGTAATTTCATGAACTCCTGATTTTGTAACAAATTGATTTAGCATATTTGCTTTCCAGCTAATATAATCATATTCATCTTCTGCATGACTTTCTCTATAATAATAACCTTGACAACCATTTTGTTTATAATTTCCATCGCCTAATATTCCACTTAATAATATTTGTTCTTGTAAGGAATTAAATATAAAAATTTGTTTATTAGGCGTAGTTAAATGATATTTTCTTCTTATTCTATAAACGACTGCATTTGTAACTTTTAGTTCTTTTGATATTTGAGGAGCCGTATAACCTATATTTAGTAATTGGAGAATATCTTGTTCATCATAATTTTTATTATCTATTTTTGTTTCCTTTCTATCATTCAATGTCCGTTATTATAGTCTCTGAGCATCCTCCATGAATACTTTTAATATTTTTAGGAGTTTTGTTGCGTATGAGGAACTTGCATCCTCGGTCATCCCTAGCTTAATCATTTTTTATGGTTTCTAGCGTTTTTACCTTAAAATTATAAATTTACACCGCATTCACGTTTATCGTTTCCAATTCCGTTGTAGCAGATTAAGGTTATGGGGACTTTCCCGCAATTTAAACGGTTTTACATGGACTGTTTATCTATTTTCAATCCATTCATTCGCTCTATTTTAGTTAAATTAGAGCTACCACAGCATGGACATACATCCATTTCCAATTCTTCATGCCCACAATCATTACAATAAGCTAATGAAAGATTTACTCCTTCATAATAACCATATTTCATAGCTCTACGAACCATTGTTCTGATTGCATCAACATTATATGCATTTGGGTATCTAACATATTGTATCTTTCCCCCATTAAACAATTCCCAGAAACGTCCTTCCAAATCTTGTTTTTCAGCAGGTGTAATATTTTCTGAAACATGACAATGGAATGAATTTGAAACATATTCTCTATCTGATACATTTGTTATAATACCAAATTCTTTTCTAAATTGTGTTACTTGTTTTGAACATAAACTTTCAGCCGGAGTCGATGCCGATGTATATTTCTATACTGGGTACGGCATTGCAACATATCTTCATTTTTGCTAAAACGCTATCCGTTTGAGATAAGTACCAATCTCTTATCCTACTCTACTCAGTTACTTTCATAAAACTAGCTTTTGTTTTATGATACCTTTTCGATGTCCTCTACACGCTCAATATAATATTCAATGCGAACTTATATTAAGGCACGGTATTACCATATCCATATTTTGGACTTAGGTTCTCTTACCACCTTAACTTTTCAGTTTAGTTGACCGTTAGCTCATTCTATAAAAAATGAACACCTTTTGGTAAGTTTGATAGTTTAAACACGGCAATCCTTATCTACCGTATATTGCATAAAGTTTATGGTCAATTTGTTTAAATTCATTTATCTTATTATTTATATATTCCATTACAGCTAATGCAAATTGTCCATCCTCAGCAATGGATTTACCATTATATAATTGCTGTAATTCATTTAAAGCAGTAATACCAAATGATAAGGTTGCACTTTCAAGAACAGGAGCTATTTTATCATTTAAACCTAAATGACCTTTATAAAAACCACCCTCACAAAATCCTAATGGGTTCATACTGGCTTTCATATTTGATAAATAATCATATGTTCTTAAATGTATTTGTCTTATCATTTCTAAATAATAATCTAATTCATCATAAAATGATGTATTATTTCTTTTTGATTTTGCCAATATCATAGGAAGATTTAAACTTACAACACCCAAATTAAATCTTCCTTCAAATATTGGTTTATCATCTTTATCTGCCGGATACATTCCACCTCTTTCATAATAAGGTGAAAGGAAGGCTCTACACATGTTATTCATATATCACTATATGCACTGACTATATATTCTCTCCGAGTTGCCTAATCTCATCAATGAGCCGACTGCTTGGGACTGGTGCTTATCTCCAGTCCTACGAGGTTACACTCATCACCTCTAGTCGATACACACTTCTAAACTACATATATAGAATTATATATATGAGTCAAACCTGTTTCTATATCTATCATTTTTACTTTTTTCGAATGTGGATTTTTATCATATTTTTTACTTTTTGAAATTTTTTCTTTTATTATATCAATATATGTATATATAGTTTAGTTTGGCACGGTGCTCATCTTATATCATCAAATTTCTTTTCCATAAGACCTACCCGTTAGCAGTATAGCTTTTTGCTATGCTACACCCTTTAAGCAAGGTTCAATCGGTTTTACATGGGCTAATTTGCACTTACCCATAGGCGAAACTACTTCTCCATATTGTTTGTACATACTAGGCACATATCCTAATCCGCTGAGCGAAATATAGTCCGGGTACATACATTTAGCAGAACATTGTATAGCGGTTTCAAAAACATTTTCTAATTCTTTTCCTTTACCATGTAATTCTTCATCATAAAGAAATACTAATTTTGGAAATAATACAGGACGTTTCTTTCCGGTTTTACCTTGTCCACCTTTACGAACATTTAATATTGCTTTAGATAATTCTTTTCCCCATTTTCCTTTTCCCAATCCAAATGTAGCAGTTAGAAATGGGTAATCACCTCTACTGCTTGCAACTGTATTAAATTTATATTCCCAGCCTTGAAATCCCTGATACATATCGTTGATAACTTTAGTTGTTGCTTCATTATCAGTTTTTTTCAATATATCTTGTTTATATTTAAGTTTAATATCTTCGGAAATATTTATATTTTCTTCAATAAATTTTAAACTTTCCATATATCGGTTTAAAATATCTTTATAATATATGTTATAAGATTTTTCAGCATATCTATCTAAAATTTTGTCTACCTGTGGAAGTGTAAATCCCCCATATTGTTGTGAAGCCATCATTAAAGTAATATCACCAATTACAGAAAATGCTGTTCTTAATGTTTTTGGTTCATTGTACCAAATATCTCCCATTTCAAATCCATCAGTAAGTATTGATTTTATATCTGCTAAACAACAATTCATTGTATCTTGTCTGGCACCTTTATCATGGACATAAATATATCCTATATCAACAGCTTCTTTTTCTTCTAATGTAAGAAAATATGCTTCATATTGAGCAGTTTCAAGGGCATCTAACTTTTTTACTCTCTTAGTAGAACACATCTGGCTATCTGCATTACTATTTGATTTATCTCCAATAAATTGAATAGTATTACATTCTTCATTAACCCTTTGCATTAGTTTAGCTTCTTTTTTTACCCAATTACGATAAGATTTATAACTTTTACCGACATCCGGACTAATAACATCTAATGCCTGTTCAACATAATTATGTACTTTTTCTATTGGAATAGGTACTGTATAATTTGCTTCTTTAAGTTTATTTTCAATAAAATTAACAATTTTTTGATTTTCATCATTTGATAATTTTACGGAAATCCTATTAGCACTTTTCCCAATAGCTGTTATGATTTTTGTTGGATTCCAATTTTCAATAACTCCATTTTTCTTTTTTACTTGCCATTTTTGCATAATAAAAAACCTCTCTTTCATATTTTATGTTTAATTTTTCCTCTCTTAGGGGGGCTGTTATTTACAGCCCTTTTTATAAAATTAATAATCATTATCTATATCTCCTTCTTCATATGTGTAATTTGCAATATCATCATCTTCGTATTCATCCAAAAACATATCTTCTGAATAATCTATATCATGAAACATTGAGAAAATTTCCCTTAAATGGTCTTCTATTATAGGAATTTCTTTACCATTTATACTTTGTGTATATGGATAATCTACAAAACAATTAACATATTCGGGTCTTAATCGGATATTATTTAAAAATTCATCTATTTCATCATCTTCATAATACTGTACTTCTTCAATTAGTTTTTCATCAATTAAATCTAAAACATTCTCTTCTTCTTCTGGAGTAAGCTTTGTATCTTCATCCATAATTGGGTCATAATTATTTTTATTTACATAATAATCATTATTTATTCCAAAACTTTTATTATAATAATATGTATCTAAATAATCATCATAATCATCATAATCATAATCATCATCATTATAGTAATATTGTGGTTTCGGAATAGAAATTTCTTTTGCTTTTTCAACCAAATTACTTCTTGCAATTTTATAAACTTCAATAAGTTGTTTATGACTATTTGTAAGCTCATATATAAGACTTGTTAAACTTAAAATATATCCTTCAAATACAGGTTGTTTACATTTTAACCCACTATTAGAATGCATATCTCCGTCTGTAGGGATACATACCGACATTGTTACAAATCCTTCATCTCTATATCCATAAGCCTCATCACACATTCCGCTGCTTTTTGACATAAATTTTTCCGGTAACTGTGTAGGTACATGCCTTTTATTAGCTTTAACAAAAGTAAATGTTTGTTCTGTATCAGGTTCCATATCTAATAACATTCGTGCCAGACGATTTAAAGCAATTTCTTTATCTGGCCCTAATGGAGCACCCTTTCCACATTCAATAAAATTTTCTATAGTATATAATGAATTATTATCAAATCCCTCATAAGTTACATCCAATGCAACACAAATAAGTCTATGTTCGGGATATAATAATTTAGCTACATTTTTAGCACCAAGCATACGTCCGGTTTCTTCTTCCCCGGAGAAAGCAAAAACGACATTATTAGGAAAATCATGTTCTTTCATCATAATAACTGCTGCTGTATTAGTTATCATATTGTCATAAGTTCCATGTAATATTCCTGTCTCTTCATTTAATTCACTATAACAATTTGTTATTTCAGGGACAGTATCTATATGAGAAGATATTATTAATACATCTTTAGGTAATTTATCAATAGGAACTTTACTCCATAATGAATATACACCATCTTGTGAATAAGTTTCTTTATAGTCTGTATCAGCTAATTCTTCACGAATAGCTTCAATTCGACTAATATCTGTAAATCCTGTTTTTGAACTTCTACAAATATGTGATAAATCTTGTAATATTTTTGCATGTTCTAAATCAATTTTATCTAATTGCATATATAAATTTCTCCTTTTATAATAAATATTCTACAAAATATCCGGCTGCATCTATTCCGACACAGGCAAGATTTGATTGCCATCCATTATCAATTCTTCCTAATGAACTTCCTTTACAGCCACAATTTATACAAAAATTATTTCCACATTTAATAATTTTTTCTTTTTTAGTTCCGTCAAATCCTTTATAACACTGAACATCTAATCCATAATTATTTTCAAAAAATTCTCTGGTAGTTGTATGTCCGGTTAATAAAAATAAATCTTTTTTTTCAATTTTTAATTCCTGTCCTCTGATAAAAGGGTCACTTATAATTTCTCTATAATAGTCTTCATATATATTTAATGGATTTTCTACAACATTAAATTGCCATTCATTTTCATCTATACAAAAGGCAGGACAACTATGTACCATATAGAAATATTTATCGCCTATTTTTGTAATTTCACTCATTTCACATTGAATTAAAAAATCCATATATGTCTTTTTTTCTTTTGCAGACAAATTATTTTCCATATAGTTATATAAATACATACCTTCAAAATTAAGATAATCTTTCCATTTATGAATATTTTCTTCATCATTATTTAAAACTGATATATATAGCATTACATGAGCATATTCATGATTACCTAAAATTAAATGAATATTTTCATGTTTTATAATATCGTCTAAGATAATTAAACTATTTTCAGGTGCTCTTTCATTTCCATCTAATATATTGCCTAAAATATATAAATTATCATTATTTCTTATTCCCATTCTATCTTTCATAGCAAAATAGGCATTAGAGGCTCCAAATAAATCACTCATAAAATAATTCATTTTTAGTTTTTCCTTTCTTTTTTTTGTATCTTGTTCATATATATATGTGAAATAAAATTTAAAATATTGTAGAAATAATAAAAAAAGAACTACTAAGTTTTACTTAGTAGTTCTTATATTATCTTGATACTTTAAAAAAATGATTTACTAGATTATTTATATCCGTAGTCTTAATAAGTTGACAATCACTATCCTCAATAAGGGCTACAAATTGACAACTAGTTTTGTCCATTATTGTAATTTTTCCAAGATAAATGTAAAATCCTATTGTACCATTGTCATTTGAATAAAAAATATCCCCTATTTGACTATGTTCTAAATCAAAATGGATGTTAGTAACCGCATTTAACCAATCATTTGTTGTTCTATTATATGAGATATTTTCTGTTTTATAAATACAGCTATTTAACCAAGTACCAAAACTTACCCGACCATGTTCAATATAATTACTTGTATCATATTCACTATGCCAATAATTACCAACTATTGAACTATATTTATGTATTTTATCAATTAAATTATTATCAGATAATCCAAGTGATTTTATATAATTATCTACGTCTGTGTCATTTAAAGGAGAAGCCCCTAAGACAGGAAAAGTAACTTCCCAATCATTCCATTCATCTATCATATTTTGGAAAGAATAATCAGGATATGCTGTTACAAAATAATCATTTCCTACCAGACCAGAATAATAATCTTCATATTCTTCAGATACATCTTTATTAAGAACAAATTTTTGAATACCTTGACTATTAGTTATCGTTTTAAATTTACCTGTATTTTCATCAATATCAAACCAACCGTTCCAATCAAAAACATCATCTGTATCATCATTTTCCATTTTATTAGCAACATCTGTTTCATTACTATTAAATGATGTACCAAATAATTTAGATGAAACCCATCTAAGACCATTTGCAACATGATGATAAAATGTAGCAACCCCCTGAATATAATGTCTTGCCAGATTATCAATTAAATTTCTTGGAGTACTTGGAAATGGAATAAACCATTTAGACATCATAGTATCCCAATAATCATTCCATTCTTGTAAAGTCTGAGGAGAATTTACAATAGGACTTATTGTATAACCATTTCCATTTTCATCTGTATATTTAAAATCATCAGGACCAAGAAAATATGGAGTTTTGAAATAATCTTCCTGAGCTAATTCCTGTAAAGTCATATTCATATTTAAATTAATAATTGGAGTAATATGTCCACCACAATGTCCTTTACAAATAAATCTTGTATAATAACATCCCGGATTTTCTGCACTTACCCACTCTTCATGTGTATGTGATTTTTTACCACAATTGATTGTAAGAGTATAACAACCACTTACCCCATTATTTTCTAAAATATATGATTTATCTGTACCATTATAAGAATGTGTATGTTCTTCTTTAGTACATTTACTTCCATCTTTTGTTACCCAATACTTTTCATCATCTCCACAGACATGTGTACAGCCTTCATCTTTATATTCCTGATAGATAGAAGTTCCCTTTTTATCCGGATGTTTATGGGTATTTTTTTTAGCTTCATCTATCCATTGATTACAACCATTACACCACCAACCTTTTATAGCTCCACAAGTATCATTGTGTACATGTGTACATTCTGTTTTTTGAGTTTCATTTGAAGCACTATGATTATGTTCTTCTTTATCACAAGTTAACTTCATGATATAACATCCCATTTTAGTTGCATCAATTGTACTTCCAATCTGAGGTAACTCATCATCTTTGAGTTCAAGAGTTGTTCCATCCAATAATGTAATAGTATGTTTATGTTCTGATTTTAAACAAATATTATCAGCCATATTTTGTGAAGTTTCAGTATCATTGCTTTCTAAATAATATTTACCATTTTTTTCATAAACTAATCTATTACCTGCTTTAACGGTAATATAATCATCACAATTTAAAGATTGTAAGGCATTTGTCAATTTAATATTATCACTGGTATCAAATTTAAAAACTCCTTGTAGATTTAGAGCTTTTTCTTCATCATTGGCTTGATTTTCTGCAATTTTAGAAGTATTGATAAGTCCTGTAACACTACCAAATGTCATTGCTGCTTTTCGCATAGTAGTAATAACACCCTTTTGGCCATATAATGTATTAAGAGTTTTAATACGTTGTTCATTTACTTTTTTATTTAACTCTTTATCATATCCATGTATATATACATTTGTACATTTCTCATTAGGTCTTGTTAATGTATGTGTATCTCCATTCCAATTTGATGCATCTAATATTGCCCCATTTTCATACAATAAATTATTTATACAAGGGTCTTTAATAATTGCTTCATAAGTTAATCCTCCGGGAGTACCAACATTATGATTTTTTACCCACATATAAAATACATAAGCTTCTGCCGTATAATAACTGTCAAAATCTAAATCATCTTGATACCTCATATGCATCATTGATATAATTTGTGGCATATTTGCATTTATACTATCTAATTTTAAATATCCTGAACCATCAGATGTTAACATATCTGCTGCATAAATATCAGCTATTTCCCCTAATCCGGGTTCCATATACCAATCATATTGAGCTTTTATTGTTCCATCCGCATTATACCAAACAGACGGCTGTTTTCCATCATCAGAGGTCAAATAATAGCGATATGCATCTTTTTTTGCAACATCAACATAAGTTTTTGCAAGTTGATTAGAAGTATCATTAACAATAAGTTGCGAATAATTTATTCCGTCTAAAGCTTGGTATAATAAATCATAACCATTTGCAACAGTATCAACTGCTCCTGAAGCAAAATGAATAACTGTATCAATCAATACAGCAACAGAAGCCGGTATAACAATTAAAACTATTATTATTCCCCCCGCAGGCACAACAATATATTTAAATAAATTCTTTTTTATATTTTTTATTAGTACTCCTATACTATTCTTTATTGAATAAAGTCCTCTAAATGGAGCAGATATAATATGGGTTGCTTTTTTGACACCGTTACCCATAAATTTAAACCCTTTTGCTCCTATTTTTAGACAATTTCTAATCCAATTAGCAACCCTTGTACCTTGTGTAAAAATCTTATTATTTGTAATTTTTCGTTGTATTCTATTACGTCTCTCTAAAGTTTTTCTTTGACGGGTTTCTTTAGTATTTAAATATTTTGCTGTTTTACCGTTTGGATTGATTTTACGTCTTGTTTCTGCTTTTTCTCTGTTTTTAGCCCTTATTTTATCTCGATGTCTTTTTCTTTCTTTATGAACATCTCCATGTTTTCCTGTAAATTTTAATTCTCGAATTTTTTTATTATATAATTCTCTATCTTTTATTATATTATCTAATCCATTTATTGTATTTGAAACTTTAGTTCCGGCTATTGGATTATTTAATGTTCTACCATTTACATTAAATTGCTTTGTATTTGCAAGTTTATTTGTCAAATGTACGGTTCCAAATCCAATGCCCCTTGCACCTCTATATGCTGTTTTAACTACAAGAGCTGATGTTTGAGTTATACGTTTAGAATATTGATATCCTTTATACGCATCTGCACCGTCTTTTCCACCAAGTATTTTTGTTGTAAAAGAATGAACTGTAGCATATCTTTCATTGCTATTTCTATTATAATGAGTTTCTTGGTCGGAAAATCCTAATTCATCTGTTACTTTATTAAGCTTTCTTTTACTTTCATCTATTAGTTTTACAGCCTCTTGTTTTTGTTTTAAATTTAAATCAGGACTAAGTAATATTTCCGAACGCTGTTTATCTAATATTTTATTATAATGTTCAACATCTTTTTTTGATAAAGAACGCAAATTTTGTAAATTTTCATCCTTTTTTAAATTTTGTAAAGCAGCACTTCTAATTTGTGCCATTTGGTCTGCTTGTTTATTTTGACTTTTTAATCCATTTCCATCTTTACCAAGGATATGAATAATATTATTTTTTTCATAATGAGCCATTTGCATAGTTTTCATATTATTTGTAATATTAGCTCCATCTTTACTATTATGAAAAGTTAATATATATGCTTGTCCATTATAAACAACAGTAAATTTTCCGGTATCTCTAAGTTCTTTTTCCTGAGCAGAAGTAAGCTTAATATTTTTTAATGCCGGTGGTAATGGTTTAGTATTATCTGTTGAGGCAAACCCTTTATTAAGCAACTCAGTTGCAGATTGTTGACATTCTGTAGACATTCCACATAAGGATTGCAATTCTACATCATTATTTATAGCCCCAACAGCTTTTTTATAACTATTTGCTTCTTTATCTCTTGCAAAACGCTGAGACATTGCCCCAGTATTTCGTATTATAGTTGCAGCTTGACGATTAGTTGTATATATATAATTATCTTGATTTTTCCATACAGAATTAACTGTCAAATTAACTATAGCTTCTCCACTAGTAGTAAATAAAGTTTGTAATAAGCCTTTCTCGTTTATATTACTACCTAAATTATACATTGTTCTTGCTATAGTATATGTTGCTTCTCCGTCTAATGGATTTACTACATTTGACGCATAATTACTATTATTGTTATTGTTCGGGGTATTATTACTATATGTATTAGGTGTATTATTACTATTACTATTACTATTACTATTACTATTATTATTACTATTATCGGATGTATTATTATTATAAGATGTATTATTATTATTATTATAGGATGTATTATTATTGTTATTATTATATGTATTATTATTTTGTTGATAAGTTGATTTTGCTTGATTTGAATTATTTTGATGTTTTTCCCATTCATCATGTAATTTATTATTATCTTGAGCATAATTATATTCAAATGGATGAGAAATATATCTATTTCCCCTACCAATATAATTATTTTCATGGGAAGCAGCATATTCCTGAGCTTCTTTTTCTCTTCTTAATCTGTCCTGTTCTCTTCTTAAATATTCTGCCTGTTCATCAAAATCAAATTTACTATTATCAAAGCTATCAAATTCATTCATAGCTTCTCCTCCTAATTATTCTGTCCATGTATTGTTATTTAAGAAATCTTTTTCCATTTCTTCACTTTCAACTTCACCTTTTAATTCATTGGTATCAATATCATTTCTAATATCAAAAGTTACTAATTCTCTTGGAACTAACATTTTTATAACATTTCCACCATAAAATTCATTTTCATCCTGATTAAAATTATCTTGGCATAAAAAATTTGGAATTTGTCTTGTTAAATAAAACATTATTGGATTAAATATATTTGCAGTCACTAATATATCTGGATTAGTTGTCTGTAAAGTTACATCCTTAGCTCCTAAAACATTTATATAAAATGCCCATGTTTTATTGGGTTCTTTTATTTGATTTTTCTTAAATCTTTGTAAATTTCCCCACATAAGTTTTAATTCCATATCCTCAGCAGTTGGGAAAATAAAATTTATATCATAAAACATTGGATATGTTTTATCAAAATATATTTCTACATAAGCTTTTGATATATTATAAATTTGTACAGGAATATCCGGATTTTCCACATCTTCTAATGCATAAAATTGATAACCGATAACTGAAGCCGGCTTCCCATCTTCATTTTTTCCTGCTATATGTTCTATAATTTCTGCAATCTCTATATCTGTACCTTCTATTGTTCCTTGTGTTGGTCTATTTTCCCTCTCTTCGGGGATAGATGCACTTTGTACATCTTCATTAGTATTCCAAGGCATATTCTTAAATTCATTATTCATAATCAAATTTCTCCTATTCTTATATATGTTAAATTTATGTTGAAATATCCTATATTTATATGTAAAAAACTTTTTTAAAAATAAAAAAACACGCAACTTATATATAAAATTGCGTGTAATTTATAAAAAGGATTTATGCTGATTTTCTATTATCATCATTTGGATTAGTAGACATAATTTTATACAATTCTGTATTTTTTGGAAAATTATCTTCAAATGGAATAGCCTGTTTACCATTAAAAATGAGTCCATGTCCTTTTTCCACATTTGTAACATATTCCATATCATTATCAGAAAGTTTTAATAATTCCTGTAACATATTTCTATCCATAGCGGATTGATTTAACATATACACGAATGAGGTATTATTTATAATAGCTCTTGCAGCAGGAGAATTAAGCAATTCCTCTACATTTTGTGTAATACCTGTAGGAACTCCTTGGAATTTTCTAGCTCTCTTCCATACAGTTTTTAAGAACTCTGCTGTTGAATTATTAGAAAGAAGAAGATGGAACTCATCAATATAAAACCAAGTCCATTTATTTTTACGTCTATTTTCCATAATTTTATTCCAGACATCGTTCATACAAATTTTAAGTGCTAATTCTCTAAGATTATTACCTATATTTTTTATATCATAAACAACCAATCTGCTATCAAGGTCAATATCTTTGCTTGTTTTATGAGCAAAAGTATCAAATGAACCTGTTGTATATGTTTCCATTATAAGTGCAAGATTTTGAGCTTCCGGTTGTGGCTGATTAAGTAACGCTTCAAAAAGATTTTGCATTGTTGGACAATAATCTCTATCTATTGTTTTCCTTTTACCATCTATCCCAATTGGAAGTTCCTGTAAATGTTCAAGATATGGGCGATATATAATCTGTACACATCTGTTAACAATAGATTTTTGGGAAGGTGTTAATTGAGCGCCTGCACCCATCATTGTTTCAAGCATACCACAAATAAAATCTGTTTTTACTGTTAATGGGTTAGTTTCACTATCAAAGGTATTATCAATATCAAGGTCAAATGGATTTATATATACTCCATTTCCCGGAGCTATTTTTATAATACTTCCGTCATATGCATCAGCAATAGGACCATATTCACCATCAGGGTCTATAATATATACATTAGCATTTGTATTTAATATTGCATTTGTCATTTCTCTTTTTGCAGAAAATGATTTACCGGAACCGGATGCACCTAAAATAAGTCCGTTATAATTCAGTCCTAACAATCTATTATAAACTATCATCGACTTATTAACAGCATTTATACCATAATAGAAACCACCATCATCAAATTGATTCAATTCATCAAATGGTAAAAATACTCCAAGACTTTCAGTAGTAAGTAATCTATCTGTTTTAACCTTGTTAATTCCAAACGGAAGAGCTGTTATAAATCCTCTTTCCTGCTGTAACATAAGTGGACGTATAGATGACATATATTTATTTGCTATATTTTTAATAGTTGTTGATTGTTCTTTTAATATTGTTTTATCTAAAGCAAAATGAACAACAACCATGCTGATATAAAACATTTTTTGGTCACGGTTTAATAAATCTTCCTGCATCTGGTCAATTTGTTCTTTTGCGTGTTTTAAATCTGCTGAAATGAAATCCGGATTATATCCGCTTTGCATAGCTTTTCCTTGTTTTTCCATTACTTCTGCTGTAATATTTACAGATTGGTTATGTATAAGTTTTACAGCATCCTGTTGAGGAAGTGCATGTATATGAATACTTATAATTCCCTCAAAATTAACACCAACTATATCTGAAATAAAATTAGTATTCATCCAGTTTGCAAGTCCATCAAGAAACATTGCTTGCCCATATCTTTCGCCTATCATAAAATCATTAGTATTAAATTTAATACCCGAAGGAGCAATAATATCTTTTGTAGTTAAGCCTTTTCTTGCCATTTTTGTAAAATCTATTGATACATTACCCTCTTTATCATGTTCAAACCAAGGATTTTTTTCATTTGAATTAAAAATGCCATTAAGCATTTCAAGTCTTTCAGCAAGTGTTAATGAATGTAAAGCTTCTTTTGTTATTTTCTTAAAACTATTTTCAATCACTCCGGAAGAATTTCTTAATTTTTCCATACCATTATCAACACTATCTGCATGTACATTTAAGGTTAAATATTTTTTAGTAGCTATATTATTACGACTGTCTGTCATTTTTTGACGTAATATATTTTCCACTTCTTTACGGTAAAAATCATATTTATCACCTTTCATAATAGGTGCTATTCTTTCAAGTTTCATTTTTTCATTCTCAATCCCATTAACAAATGTAAATGTAATATCATTATCCGGGTCAAGAGTATTTAAAAATTTCATATAATCATCATAAATACGTTCCTGCTCTTCATCTGAAGCCGTTTTAAATGATATATCTTTAAATGAAAAAGTTTGTGAAAAAACTCCATTTTCAACTTGCATAACACCATTTTCATAACACTCTATATATGGAATTGTCTGTTGTACTGTTTTGGGGATTTGAATATTTTTCTTATCTTTTCCCTTATTCTTTACAGAACCTTTACCTATAAAATTCATAGTACACCTTTCTCCTTATTTTATACTCTTATATTCTTTAGATTTTTTAATAGTTTTAGATTTATTTTCCCTTTTCTTCGGGGATAACAACGAAAGTTGTTTTTCATATTCCGGATGAATAGTTTCATTTACCCTATTAGCCGGAGCAATAAAATTATCTATTACTATCTGAGCAATAGCTTTCTCCATTGACATACCAAGTGGTCGGATAAATCCAAATAATAAAAATGGTAAAACTATTACTGCTGTTATCCATAATCTAGGTTGTGATGGAATTTTAGATAAAATAGTAAAATAACTTCCTAATCCGGATATGATTCCTAAAAATCCAAAAACTGCCTGTCTTGCTGTTAATCCAGCTATAAATTTAGCTTTATATTTTAAAATATCTTGTGGAATTTGACATTCTATCATAAAAAATTCCTTTCTTTTATTTATTTGTTATGCTCCAAAAACATCATTTATAATTCCTATGGAACGGAACATCATACTTATTCCGGCATACGCAATACCTAAATCAATTACAATACTCATTAAAAAATTTCCATTATTAGAGCCTACAGTAGTCATTGATGTTAATATTGCAAAACTGGAAACCTCACCAATTAAAATTAACACAGCTCCTTGGGCACATATCGCAATAAATTTCTTAATATATCTGCCACCGGCTCCTCTCCATCCATCATCAGAAAGAAGTGCAAAAGCTATTGGCATAAAGACGGCTCGGACAGACATCTCCAATACTCTTGTAAAACTTACAATATAAACAACAATTATTAAAATTAATGACATTAAATAAAGTACTAATCCCACAACTCCAAACTCTAAAATTAATGAAATTGTATTAACATCTTTATATTCATTTACTGCCGCATCAATAAATTGCTGTTTGTCGGAATTTCCCTCTTGACTATTATCATTAAGTTTGTCCTTTAATGCTTCTGAGCTATTGCCTAATGTTGTATTGGCAGTTATAGTTGTGTAATTTTTATTGATAAGAGATGTAAATGCTTCTCCAAAATTCCATAATTGTTCCGTTATTGTTTTACAAGCTAGAATAAGTGCAATAGATATAACCAATTTTCCAAAAAATTTGATAAAAAATTCTATTGTAAATCTTTCCTGTGTTGTCAATTCTAATAATTGAATTAAGAAAAATGCCATAGCTATTGCAGCTCCGACTGCTTGTAATGGTTCTTGAAAATTTAATGCATAAGTTTTTAATCCGGCTGAAATTGCTGATGCAGAATTTCCACCATTGTATCCCAATGCATCCATAACCGTATTACCAATATTTAAATTGGTTAGAGCACCCCAAATAAATTTAGCCAAAAATGTTATTGTTTTTTCACTGGCTAAAAAAATTCCCATTTTTGTTGTCCCCCTTATTATCATAATAAAAATACCTGCCTATCATTTTTTTAAAAGGCAGGCTTTTTTTTAATATTTATCCAAAAATAGCTCCTTTAATTGGGTTCCAAACAACAGTGAATACAATAAATACTGCACCAATGACTATATCTTTTGCAGCAGCGGTTTGTCCTTCAGGATTATCTGAACGATATGCAAGAATAAGCTTAAATACTCCGGCTACAACAAAGAAAACTCCTATTAATGGGAAAAGACCTACAACTGTATTTACTATAGTTAATACTAAATTAGTTGCATCTGCATCCTGCTTTGAATTTGCAAACATATTTTTATTTGCAGCATTTACCATTGTTGGATTAATTGTAGAAGTTACTGCTCCAGCAAGACCTAAATAAGCAATATTTTTTATGTAACTTAACTTATCAGACACCTTTCTTCCAAAATTTTTAATTATTGCTAAACCATTCATAAATTTTTCTCCTTTTCTTATAATTATTATTTTTTTCTGGTTTATAAACTTTTCATTTTAGATATGTGAAATAAAAAATGAAAATATGAAATTTTGATAATTTTTTATAAAAATAATTTATATTTTTTTAATAATTTCTTTATAAGATTTTTCGATTTGTTCTAAAAGATTACTATCTCTATCAATTAAAAGCTCTTTATATCTATTTAATTTACCTGTTATTGGTTTATTTTTTGTAGGTCTATCTAAATAAATAATATATTTTAGGATATAAGAAGCCGGAATATTGTTAATACTTTTTTCCCCTTTTGTTAACCAAAGAGCAAATTCTTCCGGATAAAGTTCTTCCATTTCAACCACATGTTCAGTTTCAGAATTTCTATATTGTTCAGCTAAACATTTCCAATGCTTTTGAAAAGAAGACGAAGCATATAACATTTCTGTTCTTGTTTCATCCTCATCTTGATAAGTTACTAAAAAATAATGAATTGCACGATTATAACATTCTATTTTGTCAAATTCTTTATTATATTCCATATTTTTCTCCTTTTTTTTATACATAATTGTTTATGTATATATGTAAATTTTTTTTAAGATTATGGAAAAAATATTAAAAAACAATTTTTTTTTAACATATAAATATAAATCTTTATTTTGAGGAGAAAAATAAAAAATGACGGTTAATGACGCAAAACAACTATTAAAAAGCAAAGATGCTGTTAGTTATATGCATGAAATAATGGAATGTTATAGAAATAATAAACAGGATTTAGAATTAAGAAATTTAATCTTATTAGCAAATATAAATCTTATATATGTATATATAAGAAAATATAGTACAATGGAATGTTTTGCGGATTTAGAGCAGGAAAGTAAATTAGCATTACTATATTCAATAGATACTTACGACCCATCTAAAGGATATGCATTTTCAACACATGTTAAGAAAAACATACAATCAGTTATTTATCAATATTTTATAAAAAATAATCAAATATATATCCCTGAGAATATAGTTTCTTTAATAAATAAATATAAAAAAGAAAATATATCGGATGAAGCATTTATTAAAAAACATAATATTTCAGAAGAAACTTTAAATAAAGTAAAAAAAGCTTTTACTTTATTATCAAATACTGTTTCTTTAGATGAAGAATATATTGAAAATGATGGGTCTAAAAATAAATATTTAGATTTAATATCAGTTAATTATAATTTCACATCCAATATAGAAAAAAATGAAAGAAAAGAAATTTTAATAAAATATATTACACAAGTAATAAATGAAACAAAATTAAAAAATATAGATAAAAATTTAATAATAGATATTGCATTAAATTATTTTGGGTTTAATGGTAAGCAGCTTTCTAATAAAGAATTAGCAGATAAATACAATATGGAAGTTACAGAAATAAGTCATATTATTTTTCTCATAAAAAGAAGTTTAAAATCAAAAAATCATCAAAAAAATATTAGGGAACAATTAGGAATCCCGGATGATATATCTAATGAAAATGTTACATCATATTTACTTAAAGGAGAAGAATATTCAATATGAATAAATTTAAAAATCCGGAAAATTTGGATTATCAAATAAAATCCGAAGAATTAACAAAAGAAGCAATATTTTTAAGGGAATATACTCCAAAATTTAATATATTTAGTGAACCATCCGGTTCACTTACCCCCGAAGAGAGGGAAAATAAAGAAGAAAGAGAGGAAATAAATTAAATGACTAATTTTCTTACACAAGATGAAGCCGTTAATGCATTAGATAATATTCAAAATAAATTTTTAATTACTACAGAAGATGCTGTTAAATTAGCAAGCATAAAAGTTTGTATTGCCGGAGATGAAATAGGAGTAAATCTCTGGGGACAGAATGTAGATAAATCCAGACCTTTATTTTGTCATTGTGATAAACCAACTGAAAACGATGATATTTTTTTAAAAGAAAATTATCAATTATTTAATGATAGATATAACCAAGCATATAAATTATTTAAAAGATAAAGGAGATGTATAAATAATATGGATAGAAGTTTAGGAACAAAAGAGCATCCATTATTAAATCAAGGACTAAAATATATTCCGGATGCAAATAGAACAGAAGATGATGATTGTGCAATTATTTATCCAACCAGTAATAATTTAAGAAAGAGAAAAATACATATTTCTGAAAATAGATTTGACCAAATATATAAGTCAACTATGAGAAATTTTGCTATACAGGAAAAATATCAATATCGACAATTTCAAACCGGAGAAAGGTCGCCTCAACAATTTTATTCAGAATGTACAAAATTTTTAAAACAAAATTTTCCTAATGAAATGGATGAAAATATGTGTGGAAGTTTAAATGATTATAATGTAATGATGGAAAGAATAGATACTGCTGTTTTCCATTATGATGTATTACAGCCACTCATAGATAATGAAGATACTTCTGATATAAAAATATGTGGACCATATGATATAAGAGTTCGTATTAAAGGAAAAGCATATAAATCTGATACAACTTTTCTTGATGAAAATGATTTATATAGATTTATAGATGGATTAGCATTAAGAAATAGTATTGATATTATGGCACATCCTGTAATAACTTTTACGGATACTCATGATGAAAATTATATATTACGTTTTACAATATCTTCTCCAATAGTAAATGCTGTAGATTATCCATATCTACATATAAGAAAAATTCCAAAAAATAAACCTGATTTTGATGAACTTATCCGGAGAGATATGTTAAATGAAGATGTAAAAATGTATTTAATAGATAGAGCAAAAGCCGCAAAAGGTGTAGTATTTGCTGGTCCTCCGGGTTCAGGTAAATCAACAGCTCTTAATGCTTTTATTGAATATATTCCTAAAACAAGAGAAACTTTAGTTATACAGGAAAATGATGAATTACATACTCAACAATCCGGATTTATGTTTAAACATACAACTCATGGATTATTTGGGGAAAAACCGGTTACTCTTGAAGATTTAGGAAGAATGGCTCTTGTAGAGGGTTGTAATGAATTTATTATCGGTGAGGTTAAAGGTGGAGAAATGCGTTATGCCATGACACTTTTAAATGCCGGTGGATATGCAGCATTAACCGTTCACTCTACCAATGCATATGAAACTCTTGATAAATTAGCAGACCTTGTAAAATTAGGTTCTGATTATACTTTTGATGAAGCTAAATATATGCTTAAAACATTTGATACAATTGTGTATATGGAAAATTATAAAATTAGGGAAATTTTGGAATGCCGTGGATATAACATGAATACTAAACAATTTATTTATGATTATATATATCGTTATGAACCTAAAGCTGCTTAAGAAAACGAGGAAAATTATGGAACATATAGAAAATATTATACCAATAGGTTATAAAAATGCAATAACCAGACCTATATTATGTAAAAAATTAGGAATAACTGATAGAACATTAAGAATGCTGATAGAACAATCTAACTCCCCTATTATAAATGTTGGGACAGGTTATTTTATTCCTAACCCCGATGATGAAAAAGATATGCAATTACTTCATAATTATGTTGCATCTGAACAGGCACGTATAAAATCAATAGCAAATAAATTGACAAAATTTGATGAATTACTTAGTTTTGGATAATAAATTAAAAGGATTAGAGAAATAATATCTCTAATCCTTATTTTTATTTAAATTTCTTCTTTTTCATTTTCAAGTTCTTTATCTTTTAAATATTCAGTTGCAAATATATCTGTTTTAATATCACAGCCTAATAAAGAATTATCATAAATTCCACCTTTTAAATTATCTAAATATGTACTAAATTGCGGATTTTTATATTTATTATAGATTTCAATCGCTATTTCTCTAGGAGCACATCCAATTCCTTTATTATTCCAAGTATAAAGAATTGCATTTTCATCATTATCAGTTTGTTGATTATGGAATTTAAATGGTTTAGTTCCTAATTCAATGATATTATCCGGATTTTTATCTTTATATTCTTTTAGTTCCTTTAAATATTCTTGACGTGAACTACCATCAGTATTATTAAAGGATGTTCCCTTTAAAGAAAATGTAATTTCATCTTTAATTATATGTGGTAAATTATAATAATCACAAATAAAATTTATTTTATCAATATTTTGAGTTAATGAAATTTTTTCTATATCTGTAGGTAATATTACTTTTCTTTGACATAATTTTTCTAATTCTTCTTTTTGTAAAGAAATAATACAACTCTCTATAAAATTTATTCGATAGTTCGCAGATAATAATTTAGGATAATTCGGTAATTTATTTATAACTTCCTGTGCTAAATCATCTATATTATCAGGATTAACAATGCAAAATGTATTATTAAGATAATTCGATTGGTTTATAAAATCATTTATTTTATTTATTAAATCCTTAATACTTATAATATATTTTGCATTATCTATTAACTCGTTTATATTTTTTTTAAAAATAACTATATTATAATAAAAATCATATGCTTCATCAGCATTATTAAATGTTCTATGTATTGATGTACTATTTACCTTATTTATTATATCTAATTGGTCACAAAGTTGAACAGCATTTAAAAATTTTAACGACATATCTCCAATTATTAAAAAATATTTTTCAGAATAGATTTCATTTTCATATTTTGCAATTAATTCTTTATATTTATTATAATCTTCCAGAAAATTACTCATATTTTTATATCTCCTTTTTTAATTAAACATTTTTTTAATTTATTAACATATCTATCATCTAATATTAACTTTGTAGCATCTGCTTCCATTATATCTATAGCTTTTTGTGGTTCATATTTTACTTTATAACTTCTTGTCGAGGTAAGAGCATCATATACATCTGCTACTTGAACCAATAATGCTTCATCCGGGATAGAACATAACGGCATTTTGTTCATATATCCTTTTCCATTTGGTTTTTCATGATGATATAGACAAATATTTTGTACTATCATTGAAAAAGAATTTCTTACAATTTCATAAGATACTGATGCATGTACTTTTATTATATCAAACTCCTGTGGAGTAAGAGTTCTTGGTAATTGTGTTAAATTTAAGGGGACAAATATTTTCCCAATATCGTGTAATAATGCTCCAATAACGATTTGTTCTTTTTGTTCATCTGTCCAACCATTATCTATATTAACAATCATTTCAACATATTTAGCAACAGATACAGAATGTAAATATGTTTCGCTATTAGATAATTTCATAATTTCTAATAAAACACTTACTTCCGGATATTCACAAACTTTATCTAAAATAATACTCATATATTTTCATTCCTATCTTTAATTTTTAATATACTATTTCTTTTTACATATAATCCAAATATTCTTGTATATTGATGTGGTAATTCCTTTTTTTTAACCATTTCTAATAATTCTTTCCATGCTTCAGGATAACTTTTTGCTATCTTAAAACTTCTTACATTTGTCATAGCTTCAAAACAATCTGCATAAGCTATTAGCCATACATAATCGGGAACATTTTCTAATGTAAATGGTTTATTATCTATAACCGGATATCCTTGTCCATTTATTTTTGCATGATGCATTAAAATTATATTATTAGTAATTTCACTTAATCCACATTGTTCCGTTGTAACTCGTCCCAATATTGGATGCATATTTATTATTTCTTTTTGAAAAGCGGTTAAGGACCCTGTTGAATATTGTAATGAAAATGGTAAAAATGCTTTTCCTATATCTAATAACATTGCTCCTGTTAAAATATCTACACATTCTTGTTCTGTCCATTTTAATTCATTTTGTTCTTTTGCAATTTGTAAATATTCATCAACTATTTTTGAAACAGCTATACAATGATGATATGCTTCTTCATCAGATACTTTTAATATTCCTAATAATGTCTGTGTTTTTTCACTATTATATGCTTTTTTATATATCTCACTTTCCAACTATTATTCCTCTCTTTCCTCTCCTTGGGGTTGTTGTTCTCCAAAAAAGATTTTCTCTTCATCGGTCATTCTTTCTATTTCAATTTGTCCATAATCCTCTGTTTTTGATAATCCATTACTATATTCCCTTGTTCTAGGCTCAATAGGTAATGTGTTATCCCAAGGTACTTCTGATTTATTTTTATATTTTTGTTCATATTCCTGTATATAATCCTGTAATATTCCTATATAAGCAGTATATTTTTTTATTTTTTCATTTTCTTGATTTTTTATATATAATAAAGCATTTTTATAATCCGTTTTTAAATCCGGATATTTATTTATTATTTCATTATTAAATTGTTTTACTTCTTCGATTTTATATAAAAATTTATCAATTAACATGTCACATATTTCTAAAACTTCAGGTTTATATGTTTGAATTTTATAATACTGTTCATTAGTTTTATTTGGCATTTTATATATATCTTTTATTTTTATAAATTTAAATGGGTCTTTTCTAAATCCGATTTCCTGTAATATTTCCGGTTGGATATATGGATATTCTTCAATTTCATCCGCAATAGCCGTTTCATAATTCTCATGCTTTGAGATACCATCCGGGAATAATACGGCTAAATGTTTTAATACTGCATCTTTTACACTACAATTATAAAATTTTTTTACTAAATCAATAGGATTTGCACAAATATTATCTACCGGACAATAAAAGAAATTTTTGATACCATATTGTCCTTTTTTATAATTATAATTTTCTTCTCTGATAATATACCCGGATGGATGAGTATCATTATGAAATGGACAACAACATTTTCCTTTAAATCTATTTGAATTATTTATATCAACTAATATTTTACTTTTTTCTGTATTGATACCATATGTATCATTTAATAATTCTTGTACAACATCTTCAATCGGAATTTCATTTTTATAATAATTCCAATCTATTTCTATATTATTATCTTCATGACTACGCATTATATCATTCCTCTTTCTTATAAGAAAGAGAAGTAAATATACTTCTCTTTCAAATAGTATTTATTAAACTACAGGTTCATAATCATCCTCACCTTTAGTAAAATTAGAAAATGCTTCTGGAATTGTTACTAAATGGTCATCTGAGGCTTTTCTTTCTATAGATTGATTAACATTCTCTTTTGAAATTTTATCATCTAAAGTATCTGGTATCCCATTTCCATCAAAATCATTTGTATAAAATTTGCTGGCAATATCTCCCTTACCATAAATGTAATCAATTTGTTTTTGTATAATTATTTTTTGTTCATTACTTAATTGTGGAAATTCAATATGTATCATTCTCTCAATATCTTCTTTAGTCGTACAATCCGATATTTCTACATCAATTCCCATTTCTTTTAATTTTTTTTGTAATTGGTCATATTTTCCTTTTGATATTTCTATCCACATAATTTTTCTCCTTATTTTATAATTTTGAAAACCCTATAATTTCAAGAGTTTTGGTATCTCTTAAAACTCCGACATCATTCAATTCTCGAAGTTGATTATCTATAGCTTCGTCATATTCACACATATAATTTATAAAATTTCTCCAATTTGGAATATGAAAATATTCACAAGTATTTTTTAAATTTACTATTTTACTTTTTTCCGGATTTTGACATGTATTATATAAATCATCAAATGATATTCTTTCTATTGATTTATTTGTTTCAGCAGGAATCTCAACATATATTTTTTTATCCTGTATTCTATATTTACGTTTAGCTACTACAGGATTTTCATTTGATAATCTATATTCAGTCATTTCTTTTTGGGCTTCACCATATAATAACATTAGTTTATTTTCTTCATTTCTAAACCATAATCTAGGTTCTTTGCCCGGAATAGTCAAATTAGGGGATGTTAAATCAAAAATTCTTATTTCAGATGGATTTGTAAGCATTAAATATACCATATCATTTTGTTGTGTCCAATTATCAAAAGGATTACATTCATCCCAATCTGAACATTCATCACAAGCAAACCAATATGTATCAAATAATGATAATCCCATTGAAGATATAAATAATTGACTTCCATAAAATTCCCGAAGGGGTGCAATATCTTTTCTATTCATAGCAAGATTTCTACTTAATATCCATCGTTGTAAATTTATTTTTGTTATTTGTGCATCATCATTCAATATTCCGATTGGTAATAATTTTTCATTTTCAATTTTTGTTATCTTTTCTAAATAACAATTTTTATCAAATTTACATTCAGCCACTTTATCTTTACCATGCATTAAAACATGATTTCCCCTCATTTCTATTTTGTCCTTTCTTTTATAGAGTTACTATTAAAAAAATAGTAACTCTTTTTTCATTTTATATTTCTAATTCATTTTCTTCTTCATTTTTATTTTCATTTTCATTAAATTCAATATTCTCTGCTCCTATATAATAAGTTTTATTATTTTCATCACTTATTATAATTGTTATCGGACCAAATTTATCTATATAATCTTGTCTTTTATTTATTAGTACTTGATTAACAGTATAAGTTTTTCCAATAATCGGGTGATAATTTTTCAAACGATTTTCTAAATTATCAATTTTAACTTTATCTCCAATTTTTATATCATAATATTTATTAAATATTTTTTTATAATATTTATCAAATATTTTTTTAGTTGGTTTATTTTCCACTTTCTCCGGACTTTTTATAATTCTGCTTTCTCTATTCCTTGGCATATTCATTGTTTCAATACTATTTCCTTGTGCTATTGATAAAGCAACATCCTGTGGATTATTAATACTAATGCTTTTTCTATTAGTGCTTTCAATAGGTTTATATTCACTAAGTTTTGTATTAAAATATTTACACTCATTTATTGGTAATTTAAAAATACCGTCAAGAATATCTGTTGGTTTTTGATTAAATCGTCTGGTGATTATATTTTTTTCTTTATCCATTAATGTTACATCATAATATATAAACCCTTTTGCAGTTTTCTTTTCACCTGATATTGATATAATAATAGCCGGTACTGATACACTATTTAAATTATTATTATCAGCTTTGGATATTTCTAAAGTTTTAAATGTATTTCTAGTTTTTAAATTACAAATTTTTTTATAACTTTCTTCAACATCAAATGAAATACCTAATTTATCAACTTCCCATTGACGATTTTCAAGAATTTGAGCCGGAGTTTCTTTTTCAACACTATGACTTTTATCTTCAGTATAATTATCATTAAGTAATTTAGCAATTGCTTGTCTGTCATTACTGGTTTTTATTAAATCTCCATAATTTTTTCTATAGTTCTTTAATAATTCAATAAATACTGATTGGTCTTTATCAGAAGAAATATATTGACAATAATTTAAATAAAATTTTGCCTTAGCTGTATTTCCGGATTTTACATTTGCATCAAATTCTTTAAATGGTTCTTCTCCCATAGAATTGATAATATTTTGTTTATTATGATTTAATAATTCAACAATATTATCTCTTTTTTCAGAAACAGCAATATATTTACGAAGATTTTCACCATTAAGTTCTAACCATCTTAAACATTCATGTCTATTGCCCTTTACTCTGCCAAGTTTCGCATCCCAATCCCAACATTCATCAAACATACCTAATTTAGTATATTCTTCAATAAGATTTAATGATACATCTGGATTATTAACAATAAATGACTGCATAGTAGTAGTACGATTTATATATTGTTCAGAAAATCCTTTAATTTTCTGTAATCCAAATCTAATTGTTTTTCCATTATCTTCAACTGTAAATTTATTTTGACTGTTCATAATGGATGGACCTTTTAATTGTATATCCCAATGAGATAATTCCTGTATGTATGGCATATATGCTTTTAATTCTTTTTCAGCATTTAATGATGACCTAAAGAAATCAGCAGTATGATATAATTTTAAATATGCTGTAAACATAGCGACCATTGCATAAGCAGTAGCATGAGATTTATTAAAACCATATTTTGCAAATGGCATAAGCTGGTCAAATAATTGATTAGCTTCTTCTGCGGTCATACCTTGTTTTTTTATACAGCCTTCAACTCTTTTTGGTGGAGTTTCACCATTTTTTATTGCAAGTTCTATTTCTTTTTCATTACCATAAATAAATATTTCTCTTTCGGCCGCCAAATAATCTTCTTTTTTCTTTGACATTGCCCTACGAACTAAATCTGCTCGTCCAAGTGAATATCCTGCAAGGTCTTGGAAAATTTTCATAACCTGTTCTTGATATATTGGACATCCATAAGTAGGTGCCAGTATTTTCTGTAAAGCTTCATTATCACTTGAAATAGCTTTTGTTTTAGGAGCCGGATATTTATATGGGTCTTTTTGATGCCATTTTCTTGCAATAATTTCAGGAATAAAATCAATTGGCCCGGGTCTATATGCAGCTACAAGAAGAATAATATCTGCAAATTTTTCCGGTTGGAAATCTATTAACATCTTTTTCATTCCATCAGATTCAAACTGGAATATTCCCTGTGTAAATCCTGTACAGAATATTTTTTTATATATATTGCTATCTTGAAGAATTTTATCTCTTTCTTCATAATCCTGTAATCTATTATCTATATCTTTTAGTACAGTAGGAGATTTCATAATTTCAGAAATAATATTAAGGTTTTTTAATCCAAGAAAATCCATTTTTAATAAACCTTTAGCTTCGGCTTGTGCCATACCACATTGGGTTTGTAAACTATTAGTCTTTTTATTCCACATAAGCGGAATAACATTTGATACATCTGTTTTAGAAATAATAACTCCGGCAGCATGTTGTCCATATCCCATTGGAATATTATTTAAATTATCGGCAAGAGTAATAATCTCTTCTTCTTCATCTGTTAATGTTGTACCTTCAAAAGCTTGTTTTAATGTAAGATTTTTTACATCCGGATGATTTTTTTCATATATTGTAAATTCTTTTGACAATTTATTTGCTCTTGAAGCCCATATTCTAAGATAGTCATCATGTTCAACATCCCCAGAGGCGAAGGAAATTTTATCATCATCTTGCGTATCTTCTTCTATATCTGTATCATAATTTTCTTCATCTATATCAGAATTTTCTTCTAATCCTTTATATTTTGCTTTTAATATTTGCTCAAAATTACGTTCTCCTATATATCTTGCCGCTAATCTTAAATTACCTTTTCCACTACCATATGCTTTTGTCATTATTTGACAAATATTATCTACACCATATTTATGACGGCAATAATCTATCATTCTACTACGAATATCCACTCTGAAATCTACGTCAATATCTGGCATGGATACTCTTTCTACATTAAGAAAACGCTCAAATAGTAATTCATATGGTATTGGGTCAATATCTGTTATTCCAAGTAAATAACAACATATTGAACCAACGGCACTTCCACGTCCGGGTCCTATATTATATCCTACTCTTGGATAACCTTTTTCCGTAATATATTTATCAAGTTCTTCTACAGTAAGAGGGGCATTATCCATATCTTCTTCCGGTACATATCCAAGTAATCTTCCATATTCTATATAATCCGCTACTATAAGATGATAACCGGCATACCCCATCTTTTTAATAACACCAATTTCATACTCTATTCTATCTTCATATTCTTTTTCCTTGCCTTTGGGAAATCCATTCGGAAATTTTTCTTTTATACCTGCACGTACTTTTTGTTCAAATAATTCATTTTCATTGTCACAAAATTTAGGG
>OGKG01000448.1_pt1 | contig 53173 bp, 35 predicted proteins | sample 1572201 | NCBI WGS metagenome assembly OGKG01 (sample SAMEA2582146, study PRJEB24529) | metagenome | biome: Human gut stool | place: China | collected 2011 | reverse complement strand
AACGATTCGGCGGCCGCGTTTGTACTCCTGTTGTCAAAATAATTCAAAATAGTTTTCTCCTCAACATTCACTATTTTTGCAAAAAGAGCATATATGAAACAAGCTATTGTCAATAAATTAAGAGAATTTTTCATGCTACAACCTGTGGAAAAAGCATGGGAGTTTGGTTCTTACTCGCGTGGAGAAGAATCAAGGGAAAGTGATATTGATATACTTGTACGCTTTGATAAAAATGCAAATGTTACTCTTTTCAAGTATATTAGTATAGTGAACACTTTACAATCTCTTTTGCACAAGAAAATTGATTTGGTGGAAGAGGGACAGTTGAAAGATTTCGCCAAAGAATCAGCAGAACAAGATAAAATATTGATTTATGAGAGAGAAGCCTAAAGATATTAACCGCTTATCCCATATAGTAGAGGCTATTGATAACTTGTTTGAATTTACCCAAGGTATCAATTTTGAAGAGTACAAGGGTAACAAAATATTACGTTTTGCCATTATCAAGAATTTAGAGATAAATTGGAGAGGCAGTATATTTACTAACGAATGAATTTAAAGAAAAGCATCCGGAAGTTGAATGGAAAGTTATAATTGGTATGCGTCATGTTTTGGTACATGGTTATTATCAAATCAGTGATGAAATGGTATGGGCTACCATTCAAACAGAACTACTACCATTAAGGGAGAAGGTTGAACAATACAAACAAGAACTAGAATAAAACACCAGCATGAATAAAATTTACAGGCAATGGACTATCTCCGTTGCTTTTACTGATTATATTTGTAATAATCTAAAGACACCTTTTATATAAAGTTCAAATTCAACCACACACAACAAAAAGATATTAGATAATTTATATACCAATAAAGAAGCATTTAACTATCATTGCAGTACCGCTCATTTCCAAACCTTCGTAGAAAATGTAAAACCATTGCTTGCCGCAGAGATTGATATTCAAGTCTTTTAGAATAAAGAGGGACTGCCGTTTCCGGTCAGTCCCGCGCAGTAATGCGTGCATGTTATTCGTGTAGAGTAACACGCTTTTTACTATCTTAGGCAAGATGTAAAATCCTTTATTATTTCAACGAGCAATTATTATCTACCGTGATTCAAAAGCCGAAAAATGGGGATACAGTAGTATCACACCTCGCGTTAACCTGCCCTTAACCTGCCCATAAGTTGGTCTTAACCCGACAGGGCTATTTAATTACACCCGCTTACCCGTTAGCGTGCCACCTTTAGGCAGGTTTTACACGATTAGTTTTTCAATAACCGCTCTTGGATAATCTTCTCGTATCTCTCCGGTAAAGCACCTGTTTCTACAATCGGTTTACCCCCGACAGGGATAAAAAACAAGGTAGGAAGGGCTACCACGTTAAACTTACTGCACAATTCTTTTTCCTTGTCGGCGTTGACCTTCAAGAAAATGACTTGATCCTTGTATTTCTCCGCCATCTTTTCCAGCTCGGGAATCAGACGCATACAGGGACCACACCATGTCGCCCAGAAATCAATCACGACGGGCTTATCCCCCTTGAAGACAAATTCTTTGTCTTTCCGGTAGTCGTAGACCTGTTCGAGAAAATAATCCCGGGTGATCGGGGTCAGTTTCCCCGCTTCCACGGTAACAGTCGTTCCCTCCCGTGCGTCGTCCTTCACTTCCGCAAGGTCAAAAGATTGGAAATACACTTTCCGTTTCTGGTAATCGATGGAGATAATCCCTTCCCGCAAAATGCCCGTTCCCACCACGGAACGGGGTAATTCATTGTTAAGCACCACGGCAATAATGGAAAAACTGTTTTTCACGAAATCACACTTACCCGCGGTTTTCACGTCTGCTGTCATCACGGGTTTCCCGTAGCCGTTGTACAATGAAGTTTCAGTGCCGACCGAACCGCTCAATTTATCGAAATCCGAGGGAGTCAATGTCACCATACCCCCGTTCCAAGTATCGAAGACCAGAGAAAACGCCGTACCGTCGAGCGTCACGGGCAAAGCGACCGCCGAGCCGGGCAACACGTTCATATCCGCACGATGATCCAACTTCATGTATGACGGGCGGTAAGGCACGGTGGTGGTAATCTTCCGGCGGCGACTGTCGATAGTCAGTACCACGTCACGGAACAATGCGCCGCCAACAATACCGGCAACTCCCAGTTCACGCAAATAAGGCTCGTCTTCCAACACGAAAGCGGCAACCTCGTTACCGAACACGTTGTTCCCGAACGCCATCGTACTGACGGAAACACTACCGGACACGGGCACTTTTTTGTACTGGAACGTATCGTAACGGAAATCCCCCTCGCTCGTGGGATCAATATTAAGCTTCTCCACGTATTCGGGGAGAATGGCGGTATGCCCCGCCAAATCCAGCACGAAGTCGGCAGTCACGCCGTTTACTATCATCTCGATGATCATCTTCCCGTCCGTTTCCCGGTAATCTTTTACTTCCGTCGCCGTGTTCTTTACTTGAGCCGACGTCAATAGCGGCAACAGCAGGACGTATGCCAATAGATATAATTTGTTCATTTCCTTCACGTGTTTAATCTTTAAATCACCATTTATTAATCTCTACCCTCTTTTCCTTCCCGTCTTTCAGAATCACGATATACGCGGTATCCCCCTCGATCGCATCCATCATCGCGTCTATTTCCAACTGGCTTTGCTTCACGCCCGAAAGGTCGTTCCCGTTGATATTGACCACCCGGTCACCCAATTCCAATTTACCTTTCGCGCTATCCCACAGGGTGGTTATCTCGAAATGCCCTTTCACGGGCAATATCCCGACCTCCCATATCCGCGGAGCCCCGCCCATGTCCCGGACGGTATCGTCATAAGGGAAGAAATAAAAACGGTCGCGCATATAGTCGATAATCACCTTGCCGTGTTGCAACATATCCACCCCGATGATGGACGTTCCCATGTTGATCGTGACGCTCCCGATACCCGTGAACTTCTTGCCGAGAAAATCCATCTCGCCGATACTTACCTTGTCGAGTTCTATCGGCTTGTCAAGATTCAGCCCCCCGATCCCAACGCTGCCGACACCAAAAGCGTGTCCCGCTTTCTCGTTTTTCACCCGGTCTTTCAGATCGGCATAATCCCCGGAAGAGAGCAAAAGGAAACCGGAAGCCCCCGTGTCGAACAACACCCGTTTGGTCACGCCCCCGAAATCGACATCAACAATAGAATGGTGTGCCTGTCCCGGGTATATGGCTGTTCCTTCCGTGATTTTCAACCCCAAGGGTCGATAGGGATAATTGATTATCATGATCTGGGCACGGGCATCAAAAGTGATTACCGATTCGGCGAAGGCGTCACCCCCGAGGATTCCCGCCACCCCTAAATCGGCAAAGAACCCGTTCGCCGGGAAGATCATGGTTTCCAGTTTTGCCAGCTTGTAATTCGGGCTCAACTCGATGTCACGCAATATCCCGGTTTCAAACGTCTGCCCCAAGCTATTGACATCGGACACGCTTCTCGCCGCACCGGTACTTGTCGCCCCCATGCCTACCGCTACATTCCGCACGGTTCCGGTCTGCCCGCCCGTGTCAATGATATATTTCACTCGGACACCGTTAACGGTCACCGGGATAATGATCTTGTCATGCACAAATTCGTAAGGGATCGTGTCACAAACACGGCGGGTTGCCTGTTGCGCCCGAACACCGGGTAAGGTAAACAAAACGACAAGAAATGCCCCTACTGATTTTATCTTCCACATACGTTATTATTTTCCTGCCTGTTCGGCTGCCACAATCGCTTGATAAGCATTCAGTATTCCCCCGGACAAGCATAGATCATCGAAAAGGAATAAATCCTGTGTTTGTTTTCCTCCCACCAGAATACCTTTTTCGACTTCAACTCCTTTCCGGGAAGTGACGTTATCCAATAAAATTTCCCGTATTTGCGCTCCTGTCAGATTCGGGTAATAGGCTTTTATCAAAGCCGCCACCCCGGTAACGGAAGCCGTTGCCAGCCCCACGCCGGAACCGGTCTGGTAAGTATCGCCCGTGTACGCGGCATACACGTTGATGCCGGGAGCGTACAAATCCAGCTCTTCCGCCCCGTAATTCGAATTCATGGACGGGTTACCATTTTTATCGGAAGCACTCACGACGATCAAATTCGTCAATTCTTTCGCGCCATCCATCCAACGATTCGGGTAAAATGTCACTTTTGCCAAATCATACGACAATTCCCACGCTGGAACGATGACCAGCACCCCTTTACTCTCGGCATAGCGTAAAGCCTCGCTCATCCATTTCTTTTGAGCCTCCGGGTACAAAGAGTTCTGTTGCGGCAGCACGATGATATCCGCTTTATGCTCCACGGCATACCGGATAGCTAACGCCATATCTTTCAAGTAAGGTTCACCGCCGCTTCCTGCCACGCGTAAAGTCATGATCTCCGCCTCGTCCATAATGCCGTCACCTCCCAAGCCGTTTCCCCGCTTGGCACCGATCACCCCTGCCTGCATCGTCGCGAATGCCGCATCGGAAGTCAGTAGCACGTTATTACCGTATTTGTTGTCTTTTATATTCAAGTAATCGTCACCCGTGATTTCTTCACGCTTGTCGTGACCGTTCTTTTTCAATTCCTGTTCATATTTTTCTTTTCCACTCTCCGTGACGCTCTCCACGAAATTCTTGTATATCACATCGTAATCATCGACCTTATATATTTGAAAGCCAAGAGCTATCATCGTGAAAGCGACATCTCTCAAAGAATCTTGAGGGGCTTTCGGGTCATAACACGTTTGAAATTCTTTCAAGGTTATCTTCTGACCGGGGAATTTCGCGTCCAGTTCTTTTTTAAACAAATCCCCGTATTCCCGAATAACATACCCGATCTGCCAACCGCCGTATGCCTTGGCAATTGAAGATTCCGACAACACGCTATTCTTGTAATAGGAGTATTCCGACAGATTCGCCGGCGCGGACACTTTCGTCCGCTTGCCATCTATAATTTTGAAGAATTCGCCGTTACTCGTGATATAATCCGCGTATTTGTCTTTCAATCTCAAAAATTCCCGATTTCCCTCGCTCGTGATGTTTTCCACGACCTTACCATCTTTACCGCCAAGGAAGTTCCAGCCGTTAATATCGTCAATCAACCCGTTTTTGTCGTTATCTTTCCCGTCCGCTTTTTCTCTCGGGTTTATCCAGATCGCCCGCTTCAAATCTTCATGCTCGACGTCGATTCCCGTCCCGACGAGAGCCACGACCGGTCGTTTCATTAATTTCTTTCCTTTCAGAAATTCATAAGCCTTGTTCACTTCCGCCCCGTACACCCCGTCCTCGCTGAAAGAACAATTATACCAATCCAAATCCGATTGTTGTTTCCGGGTTTGACTATCCTGCTTGATCAACTGTGCATTCGCCACGCTCACGCACGCGCTTAACACGAGTAATAATAAATACTTTTTCATCATTTACAGTTATAATATTATACAATACGAAACCTTATTATCCAGTGATTGCCGATTCAATGATTCCGTGATTATATAATCATGAAATCACAGAATTTATAAATCCAGAATTATTCCCGTCTGGCTTTTAAGATCGCCTTTTTCACCTGCTCTCCCCGCAAGCCTCGTTCCACGATACGCCCCTCCTTATCAATTAACACGATAAAAGGAATACTGTAAAAACCATAGGCTTGCTGTATCGTGTTCGGCTTATCGCCCGCCGTGAATCCTTCCTTGTTCCAAAGCATGACCCAAGGCAGATTTTCTTCTTCCAACATTTTCCGCCAATCCTTTTCCCGCTTATCCAACGACACGCTGATGAACTCCAAATCATCCCCTTTCAATTCATTATAAATCGGCAGTAAACTTTTCATCTCTTGCCTGCAAGGTCCACACCAAGACGCCCAAAAATCAACCAGCACGAGTTTCCCCCTGAAATCGCTCAAGCTAACCTCCTTCCCGTCAGAATCAACATAAGTGAAATTATACGCCTCGGCACCAATCGCCCATTTTTTCAAACTATCCACACGTTGCCGCAACCATTGACCGGAATAAGACGCTTTCGCGTCTTCGGGCATACACTCCCACAATATTTTATTCGGTTCATAAACTTGAATATTTGCCAGATAAGCCAACGCGCTGTACATCGAACCGTTCAGTTTCTCTTTTATGCCCGGGAATGTTGCGCCCGCCTTATCGCTTTTCTCTTTGGGCAACCAGTTCAGAATCTCGTAATATTCATCAATACCAGCGAAATCAATGGAACTGTTTGAAATATTCTTACTGTCATAGAATCCCTTCACGGTAATCTCCCTGTTGGTTAAATAAACCGGTTGCGTTGTTTTTCCCAAACGTAAAATATACACGTCCGGGGTAATTTCCTTGGGACCCATTGAAAACACTTGATCTTTATTGATTTCCGCGCTCAGGATTACTTCTCCCGTTATCGTTTCTATTTTTATCGTCGTCGGTTCCAACACCCTCAATTTCCCGGATACTTTCAGTCCGGATTGGGCAAAAGCCGACACGTTCGTTACTAATAGTAACAAAACAGTCCATTTCAATTTCAACATGGTGTCTTTATTAAATTAATCCCGGAAAAGGAGTTGCCCGAAAAGCCTCTTCGCCCGATATGACACGTCAAGACTTTTCGAACAACCCATTTTATTTATTGCGCTACTTCCGGTCCCTCGGCAATAGCTTCAAGGTCAACATTGTAATTCTCTTTCACGTAGTCCACAACTTGTTGACGGGTTTCCGCCAGCACGGGGAACTTCGCGGCAAATTGAGTATCAAACTGTTCCTTCGTGTAAAATAAACACATATGGATATAGCATATAAAACACTCCCGCGGATTCATGTCATTAATACTCGTCAAAGCACTTAAACGAAAACCGATAAATCCCATCTTTCCGGGAAAACCTCTCTTCATGTAATAATTCGGATCGTCTTCATTGACAGAACCTGTCACAACGGGAGTCTTATAGTCAAAGTTTCTCCCGAAACCGTTAGGCATCACTATATTACCTCTCTCGACAGCATTCCGAAGAATGATCTGCATAAATTCACCCCTGTACAATCTGAATCTATCGGCAGTCGAAGGCGGTGCAACCTCTCCCACGGGGTTTCCCATTACTTCCTGCACGTACCCCCAGCCAAATGCCCAGTAGTCCAACCCGGAAACACTTAAATTCGGGGTTGACTTCGTGACATATCCCGGCATCAACTCCATGCGAAGAGCCAGATCATACGCCATATACAAGTATGGCGGCATAGCCTGCTGGATGACATCCCGGTTGAGGTAAGCGAATATATGGTTTTTCACGAAATCGACAGCGGCAGCTTCTTGCCCTTCCTGCACATCCTGTCCTTCATAATGTGCCTGCGCACCCCCGCCTCCGCCTGTCCATGAACGATCGAAATCATCCACGGTGAAATTTTTATAAATCACGTAAATCCCGAAATCGTCATATATCTTCTGAATATCTTTATCCCAACTCTCGTCTCCCTGCGGGAATTCAAAACGGGATTCAATAACCCGGTCACCGGGAGTCAGGCTGTCTTCATCGTAACATGAAGATAATAGTGCCACTCCCATTATTCCGTATAGTAATTTCTTTAGAATCATAGTATTCATCTTTATTATAAATTATCTAGGATTTGCCAATTTGTTCTGCTCCAATTTCCGGTTTTGCTCGATCACCGCTTGCGGGACCGGTAAGGTGTACGAGGGATCATTCTTCTCCAAGGTGTACTGTTTCACGAGTACCCCGTTATCCCACCATTCGCGAGAGAAAGAAGGCATCCCGTAACGACGCAGGTCAAACCAGCGATGTCCCTCGAAACACAACTCCAAACGACGCTCCCGACGAATCTGCTCGACTAGCTCGTCCCCCGTCAGTCTACTTTCGTCCTGATAGTTAGCGATACGGTTGCGTCTTAACTCGTTCAATGCGGACAAGGCTGTCGCCTCATCGTTGTCCATAGCGGCAGCTTCCGCCAGATTCAGATAAGCCTCCGCCACCCGGAATGCCATACCGAAGACGTTTTCACCGATAGGCTCATGCATATAGTTGAACTTCATCTTACCATACGGCAAGTAACGGCTCTGATCCGCGTATTCCTTCACGATATAACGGTCTTTTCTCAAATCACCTTGCCCGAAACCGTTCAACAGACCTCCGGAGGCATTGAATTTCTTTCTTGTTATAGCTTCCGTACCATTCGTCTGACTTATATAAACAGAGGTGTATGTCAGAATATCATTCGTACTGCCAAAGTTCCAAATCACCTCGGGCGAATCCATCGTGAGGAAATTATAATAGGGCTCCTGAGCAGTCGGGGCTTTCAAGGTGTTCAAATTCAACAACCCGAAATTCCAATCATTAATTACCTTACCTGCGTAAGTAGCGGCATCTTTCCAGTTTTCCATGTACAGGTAAACCCGCGATTTCAATAATTGCACCATAGGCAGACTCGTTCTGTAATCCCGTCTGAAACGCACTTCTTCCGGCAAAGCCTCGTAAAAAGCCTCCGCCTTATCCAAATCATCAAGAATCAAATTATAAACTTCTTCCACCGTGTTTCGGGGTAACTCCATGGCCTCCATGGCACTGGTCGTTTTCAGAGGAACGCCCAAAGCTTTTTTATTGTAGTTATACGGCTCTCCCCAAAGGTTCACCAACTGGAAATAGTAGAAAGCACGCAAAGCATGCGCTTGAGCCCGAACAACAGCCTTTTCGTCAGCGGAACCGGTCACGTCGTCCAAGTAGTCCAAGGCGGCATTCGCCCCGCGTATCCGAATATATAATCCCTTCCATGAATTATTATTGTAAAAAACTCCCATGTTATCCATCGTGACGAACATGTCCGGTTGCCACGAATACAACGCGTGATAAGCGGTAAAACTCATCGCACTGTTCGCGTTGGCAGTTCCGGCAAAATCGGAACAAGTGAGATCGTCATCAAACAGCGGCAACATGGCAAATACAGCCTGACCGTCTACCGATCTCGGGTAAGCCTCTCCCAGCAACATCTCGTTCAACGATGTCGCAGTTTTCGGTACAAACTCCGTTTGTGAACTCGGCTCAAGGAAACTGCTGCAAGACGAGCTTCCTAATAAAACCAGCATAAAGAATATAATATTTTTTCTCATCATCTTATCTATTAAAATCCGACATTAATTCCAAATGAATACATCTTCGGCATGACACTATCACCCAACTCGGGATCAAACCCGTTGAAGCGTTTGCTCGCAATCACGAAGAGATTGTTCACGCTCGCATCCAATGACAAACTCTTCAAACCGATACGCTGGCACATTGCCGGAGTCATATTCCAACTCAACGATAACTGACGGCAACGGAAGAATGAAGCATCCACCACCCGCGCGTCGGATTGATTCCATGCCTCGATCCAAGTCGGATTCGTGCCGTCCGGTGTTTGCAGGGTATTAATGGCAGAAGTCACCAATGCCGGAATATTCGTGTGTTTCTCGTCGCCCGGTTTTTTCCAGCGTTTCAGCAAGTCACGGCTCAGGTTTATATCCGGCTCCGGGATTCTGACAGAATAAGGGAAATTCGCGTAAGGCGAGAGTAAACGTTTCTTCCCTCCCACCAGCAAGGCGAAACTGGAAGACAAGTTAAACGATTTATAGCGCAAACCCAAGTTGATACCACCCGTGAACGTCGGTTCACTTGTACCGGAATACACGAGGAACGACGTCGGATCAATGTCCGGATCCGCCCCACCCTCTGGGATGTCCAACAAGTTAAACAAAGGACGTCCGTTCTCCTCGCTCAACCCGGCAAACGAATACGACCAGAAACCGCCCAACGGGTAACCTTTTTTCAATATCTGAGTTCCCGAACCGCCCAAGAACTGACCTAACTTGGCTTGAATTTCTGACTTCCCGGTTTCGTTCCAGTTCTTCGACGAGTTCAACGAAACACTCAATGCCCAATCATCCGTCCTTACCGGGGTAAAACGAACGGTAAATTCCAATCCGCGGTTATGCACGATACCACCATTCAGATTCGTGGTTGAAGTTCCGTATTCAAAAGGCAACTCGTTAGAAACAATCGCATTTGTCCGCTTCGTGTAATAATCAATCTCGAAACTGACCATCCTGAACAGTTCAAAATCGACACCGATATCCCAAGTTTTGGTACGTTCCCATGAAAGATTCGGGTTCGGGATAGAAGATATGGTCGAGTAATATTGATTATATATACTAGCCACACCCATCTGTTTCAACAACAAATCCGGGCTTAAATTGGTCAAGGCATTCCCTTGAATACCATAAGTCACGTCGATATTCAACGTTGAAAGCCAAGGCAAATATTCCTTCATGAAATTCTCCTCGGCGGCGTGCCACGACAAACCGAACGAATAAGTAGGATCGAAACGGTTGTTTTTATCCTGCGCAAAACGGTTGGAAGCATCATTACGAACCGTCACGTTAGCGACATAGCGATTCCTGAACGTGTAGGCGAACGTCCCGAAGAAAGACACGAAATTATCCGTTTTCAACTCTTTTTTCCACCTTCCCTTGTAGATATTATCCAAGATACCCCAACCGGTAGAGGCACCGGAAATAGGCTCAAGGTCTTCTATCGGGGTAGGCTGCACGAGGGCGCCCCCGCGATCCGGGGAATAACCATACACGGTATTGGAATTATTCGATGTCCGGGTGGAACGGATTTCCATCGCAAGCATCACGTTCAGACGATTGTCCGGGTTGAAGGCCTTCGATACGATCAACTTGTTTTGTATATTGTATCCGCTTTGCAAAGCGTCCGAGGTAAATAACTCACCCCCGAAAGGCAATATCGCGGCTTTAAATTCCCGGCTATCCGGATCCACGGAGTTAAAGTCATATCCCCGGTAATCGGAAGCGATCCCGAAAGTTCTCTCCGTGCGGTAAGATTCGTTGTTCTTGTTATCCCGCGTGTATCCTCCCGTAAATTGATATTTCAACCAATCCGTGATATCCCAGCTAAAGTCCAATGCTGCGTTAAAACGGCTGGTTTCTACCGAGGAACCGCTATTATCACGCTCGTTGATAAAGTTATATCCCAAATCCGTCAAGGTATTGTTAAGCGAATAGGAAGCACTTTTCCGGTAGAATAGCAAATCCCCGTTTTCGTCATAAGCCGGCAAGGCTCTTGAAGTCGTGGTAGCGTAAGACATCGGATTTACATCTCGTCCGAAACCTTTCGTTTTGGAAGTCACCGCATTGAACGTGGTGTACAATCGGACATTCTCGCGAAGCCGCATATCTACCGCCACACGACCGGTTAATTTCTCGTCCGAGTTCCCGATTTCCTGCCCTTCGGCGTTACTGTAACCCGCGGAAACATTGTATGTTACTTTCTCCGTTCCTCCCGACACGCTCACGTTGTGATTGTGGCTCACGGCAGAGTGTGTCAATAATTTGAACCAATCGGTATTCATCGTTTCCAATTGCCCTTTACGGTCAAAATACTCGTCTTGCGACAGTTCGCCCGCGAGGTACATTTTCATGATACCCTCGTAGGTATGATACTGCTTGATAGGCTCCTTCAAATATATCGCCTTGTTCGCAAAAGCATCTTCCGAGAACTGCACTCTTTCCTTGGAATTCATCAAGTTGAACATCCCGTAATTCGGCCTCGTATTCACGGTCATGTTGCCTGAATAATTAATCGTCATACGATCTGTTTTACCTTTTTTCGTCGTCACCACGATAACACCGTTAGATGCCCTCGAACCGTAAACAGCCGTGGCGGAAGCATCTTTCAACACGGTAATAGTTTCGATATCCCGCGGGTTCAACCATGAAATCTGACTACCGAGGATATTGGACAAATCCTGCGTCATATACGTGGTAGCGTTCATCTTGATAGGATCTTCTTGGATGATACCATCCACCACCCATAACGGGTCTTGGTTACCCAGAATAGTCGATGTACCCCGTATCTTGATCTTGGGACTTGCCCCGACGCGGGAACTTGTGTTAATCACCATCAATCCGGCCACTTGTCCCTGCAACATCTGGTCTATCGAAGAATAGGCAGGCATCATGATATCCGAAGCCTTCACCGTGGTGTACGAACCCACCATATCTCTCCGGTTGATAGACTGGTAACCCGTCACGACCACCTCGTCCATCTCTTGGGCATCTTCTTCCAATACCACGTTCAACTCTTTCTGCCCGTTCCATTTCACGTCTTTCGTCTTCATCCCGATAAAAGAGAATACAAGCGTCAGACTATCTTTTTGTACCGTCGTGAAGGTAAACTCCCCGTTTATCCCGGTTGCCACGCCCGTGCTAGTACCTTTCTCGATAATGGTCACGCCGGGCAACAGTTCTCCTTTCGAATCTCTTACCGTTCCCTTGATGATGACCATCTTCTTCTTATCTTCATCCTCACGCTTGATAATCACGGCGTTTCCCGAAATCTCGTAAACCAGCCCCGTGCCGCTCAAACATTGATTCAATATCTCGTTTACCGTTTTGTCAGTCACGTCAATGGTCAACTTGTTCACCTTCGCGATGTCCCGAGTCCCGTACATGAACACGAAATCGGTCTGCTTCTGAATCTCCCAGATCACTTGTTCCAGTGATACATCTTCCATTTTCAGCGTCAAGCCGTTACCCTGCGAGTACACCGCAGCGGATAACTGGAAACTGCTGATTAAAATCAATACAAGTTTCAATTTCATTACAAATAAAATTTTTTTCCATTTTCTTCGTCCGAAGAAAACGGTTTCTTGTTTTTTTTTCATAATTTTGAATGATTAAAAGTGTAACAAACTTTAATTTAACAAGATGCGTTTCGTGTATCCAGCACAGAACGCATCTTTTCTTCTATTCCGTACTTGATATATACAACATATCGTCTACTTGTGTAATATTTACTAATCCTGTTTTCCGCAACATCTCGATGATAGGATTCATGTTATCGTACCGTTCCAGCCGCGCACCAATCCGTACCTGCTTCGCCCGGTCGTCAACAAACCGATACTTGAACCCGTACCAGCGGGATAAATAAGACAGCATCTCATCCAACGTCTCGTTCTTGAAAATAAATTTCCCGGTATGCCACGCCGTGTAGAGAGAAACATCCACGTCCTTGATCTCCATCTTTCCCGTTTCCTTGATGTATACTGCCTGTTCACCGGGTTTTATCTCCTTGCTTTCCTTTCCGTCCGACACGGCGACTTTGCCCGATACCAGAGTCGTCGCTATATTATTCTCGCCACTGTAAGAGCGCACGTTAAAGGATGTACCCAGAACCGCAATCTCCACGGTTCCCGTCTTCACGATAAAGGGATGAGCCTCGTCCTTTTTCACCTCGAAATAAGCCTCCCCATCCAACTCCACCGCTCGCTGTTTATCCGTGAACCGTGTCGGGAATCTCAATTTCGTTTCCGCGTTCAGGAACACTCTCGTTCCGTCCGACAACGTCAACATATATTCCATTCCCGTGAGTGTCTGTACCGTGTTTATCACCTCTCGCGCGTTTTCAGTCACTTTAGCCGAATAATCTATTCCCGCGGAGTCCGTCACGATTCTTGTTCCGTCCACTTCCTGCAACTCCATCGTCCGGTCTTTCATCACATCCACGGTACTCCCGTCAGCCAGAGTCAGTCTGGCGCCCGTCGTTCCTGCCGCGATCCGGTACATGGCAGGCATTTTCTGTTGTTCTTTCTCCCCCGTGCCATTCCACCAGAAATAGGTACCGACAGCAAGCACCACCGCTGCCGCAGCACTTGCCATCCATCTCCGGAGAGCAATCTTTCTCGCTTTTGCCCCTAATTTTTTATCTATTTTATTCCACGCCTCCTCCACTTGGAATTTCGACAGCGCCTCCCGGTTCCCCTCGAATCTCTCCACGTCCAACAACCGATCGGCAAAAGCCTTGCGCCTATCATTCCCCTCTACCCACGCCTCGAAATCCCGTTCATCCTGTTCGTCTCGCGAACCGGTAAACAGAGCGGCTAATGTCTCGGCTATTTTAAAATGTTTCTTTGTTAATCCCATAGTTACTTTTTATCTCTTTCACGTTAGTATAACAATCTCGTTTCAAAACAGGGGTAGTCCGGGAATTGAAAATTGAGAATTAAAAATTGAAAACTATCATTACATCTCTATATTTCAATGTGTTATTGCAGTATTTTTTCTAAACTTTTTTTCTCGATATCGTTATCCGGCGTAACATGGAATACGATCCATGTATCATACCAACAGTAAAAGATAAAAATGCTCTTTCAACTGTTCCCGCAATTTACGGTAAGCGGTTTTCTTCAGCGCATGCACCGTACCTTCGGCGATACCCATCTCGACGGCTATCCGGGGATTCTTCATTCCTTCCATCGCGTATTTAATAATCGTACGCATTTGTTGGGGCAGAGCATCAACTGCCTCCTGTACCAACCTGTAAGTTTCCTGTTCTATTACTTCCTCGTGAAAATACTCCTCCGATTCCAAGTTAGCCTCATTCACGTATGCCCGGTTTACTTGTTCCCGTTTCAAGTAATTCAGACACCGGTTACGAGCCACCATATAAAGAAAACCTTTCACTTTATATATATCCTCGAAATCTTTCCGTTTTTCCCAATAACTCAGCAAGGCTTCCTGCGCGATGTCTTTGCATTGCTCGTCGTCCTTCACGTATTTGGATGCAAACACGCATAAGATAGGGTAATAGTCCTCGAAGAACTCTTTGAAAGAGTTCTTGTTACCTCCTCTTATATCTGCTACAATATCCTGCATATTGCACTTGCTCTAGACCTTATCCAATTCCATGCGACTCGCGTTGAGTTGTTTTATCCAATAGACAAAAATACGTAATATATTTCAGATACAAAATAAACATTTTCTTTTACGCCTTCCTATTTTCGACATATTTACCTCTCGCCATCTTTATTATAACACTAATATACAATATATTATCAATCACACAACGACATTTTCCTCTCCTAGGGATTACCCCGACCTTTTCGAAATTATAAAAACAAAAAGCCGGAAAAGACCGTCCAGAGAGGCAAGTACGCACATCTGTTTCAGTAATCGAAAATATTTGGATTATTCCGGGAAGTAGAAACATAAAACAAGATTGAGGCTGCTGAACAACCTCAATCCCATAAAACTATCACTCCAAACCTTTTCTTCACAACAACGTTTCAATTTTATCACGTAGCATATTCCGACGAAGCCCTTTTGCCACAATTTTGCCCTCTTTATCAATAACCACGATAAACGGGATGGCACGAATCCCCAACATCTTCACGAGTCCTGTCTTTTTAAATCCTTGTGGATTATGCAAACTAATCCAAGGAATCTGCTCTTCCTGACAGGCTTTTTGCCAAGCATCAAGTGAATTATCCAAGGAGATACTGACAATTTCAACCCCTTTATCCCTCCAATCCGGGTAAAATCTTTTCAAACTTGCCATCTCTTCCCGACACGGGGCACACCAAGATGCCCAAAAATCAATAACGGTCACCCGACCCGTCCAAGAAGAGATAACAACAGTATCACCAGCTTCATTTATCCCTGTCACCCGGGGAAAGGATTTACCGACCGCCGATTCCGAAATATCCTCCAACGCTTTTCTCATTCGTTGCCCTTGCGCCGTTTCCTGCATCATCGGGGATAAAGCCCTGTACATTTCTATTCCGATTTCATAATGAAATTTTCGTTCTTTATCAGCTAAATACACAGAATAAACATTATCGGGATGTTTTTGGATAAAACGTAATGCCAGTTTCAGGCGTAACGAATCGTGTTTCATACTTTCTGTCATCATTTCATCCAATAATACTTGATCTTTGGCTTCCATGATCTTGAAATAATTATATTTCTCGTACACTTCCATCAACTTGGATTCATATTCTTCATATAAAATCCGTTCAAATTCCAGACGTAATTCATTTGCAGGAGAGCCTGTCAAACTATCCGCGGAAAGATGTTCGTAATCCGAAACCAACTCCATTTTCTTACCATCCAACAACAAGAATAATTTCTTATCCCCTATCTGCAAGCAAAAGTTACCCGGTTCCGCAGCCTCTCCTTTCAACTTGAATTTTCCCTGTTTCAATTCGCCTGTCGCACTCGTTGTCATTTCCGGTGTAAATAACACCACTTGCCCTGTATCTTTCCCCGCGATATTACCGGAAAGGTAAAAACGGTACCCCTCGGGAGGGGTACACTTCAAAAATAAAACAATAAATATAATCCATATCAAAATTCGTACTTGCATCACGCTATCACTTTAATAATCGGTTCAACGTAAACAAAAGAGACTGGTAATGACGTTTCGCGTCACCTGTTGAAGAAGGTAATGTTTCCTCCAATAATTGTTTTACTCTCAACGCCATATCATAAATATAGACCTTTGAATTATCTATTACCTGCCAATTCACTTCATGCTGCCAGCCATAACCATTCCCGAAGCTGTTTAAAGATAACTCCTTCTTTAAATTCAAATCTACAGATTCCGTTTCCAATCTCTCGAACTTTCCGATATACTTTTCAATCATTTCGTTTTCGTCCAATCCATAAGCAATCAGATCATCCGGTGAAGGAGCATAAGCATTTTGACTTGAAGCCAAACTGAAAAGTCCTTTCTCTTTCTTCTCCTGCAAAGTTTCACTTAACAAATCAAGCGCCGTCGTTTGTAAAATCTTATCACCTTCCGTCAAAGCCCTGCCTGTAAGAATATTTTCAAACACTCCTTTATAATAATCATCAAAGAACTCTTCCACCGTATAAGGCTCTTCTTTAGCAACATGAGCGGACAGAATCACACCTTCATAACTCTTTTTTAAAACTTCCGCTATCCGTTTACGAACAACAATACTGGAATTGACTTTCAACGGAAGTTTCTTTTTCAACGTTTCGTTATCCAGCCAATCACAAGTACGGAATTGATTCATCACCCAAGCCAACGAAGCCTTTTGCACCTCCCGGGGTACAGATTGGTAAATATTTCCCGGTGTCCCCTCTTTCACTGAAGTCAAGTAAATACCTCCGATATTATAAAGTACATTACGGATATAACGATAATATTGTCCCGTCAACTCCGAATACAAATCAGCTTTCTGTTTCCCGTTCTCGTCATCCACGATCCATTCATCCATATTCTTCAAGATATACTGCAAATTCTTAACGCCATAATCACCTGCTTTTACAGGATCGTCCCCCAAATCTTCCTCGAGGGCACTCGGGTCATAACGACTGTATATTTGCTGCCGCCCGTAACGATACCTAGGATCTCCGGCTTTCTCGTCCACCCATTTTTCTAAAATCTTACTTTCCTCCTCGGCATCTTTCGCTTTTGGAAAATACTGGTAAGCCCACTTGATTAAAAATTCATCATATACCCCCAAATCCGGCGGTGTCAACTTCACCCCTTTATCTCCCGGTTGGGCAACATAATTAAATCGGGCATAATCCATGATGGAAGGCGTCGTCCCATACTTTTTCGTGAAAGAAGCCGAACGTAACGAATCCACCGGATAAGCGGCGGATGCCGCCATATTGTGCATAAATCCCAGTGAATGACCTACCTCATGAGCCACCACATAAGCTATCGACTCGGCAATAATCTTATCCGGCATCTTCTTGGTTCGCACGCTAGGATCGAGTTGTGCGGTCTGAACAAAACGCCAACCATTGATAACCTTCACTACATCATTATAGATCAATACGGTAGCAGCTATAATCTCACCCGTGGAAGGATCCATAAAAGAAAGCCCCATCGCATTTTCCGTGGAAGACGGGATATAGCGGATACAAGAATATTTCAAATTATCAGGATCGAACGACGCATCATTCTTCGGGTAATCCTTCACTTGAATAACATTTTTAAAACCGATTTTTTCAAAAGCCTTATTCCAACGTAAAGTCCCTTCTTTTATCGGTTTTTTCCATGCTTCCGGGAATGCATCATCCAAATAAAACACGATAGGTTTCACAGGCTCTACCAATTGACCTTTCGCGTATGCTTTCACGTCTTTCGGTTCTACCCTCCAGCGATGAGCCACGGAATAACTTTGTAATTGATCTTCCTCGGTCGATACATTCAATTTATTGTACAAGAATATTCCCACCCGGGAATCGCTAAATCGGGGGCGCATCTTTTCTTCCGGCAAGAGCATTAACGAGCGGGCAGCGACAACCGTAACATCATTCCGATAAACAGTAAACATGAAATATTTTAATGAAACGGAAAAAGACATCGTCGTCCTAATCGTCAAATTATCGTCAAAAGACTTCATTTCAGACACAAATGGTTCACTATTTCCCATTCTGGAAGAAACGGAATATTGTCCGACCTGTTCTGGCAGAATCGGCAACATTTCATTTTCCTTCAAAAACATACCGGAAACATCAAAAACTACGGCAGTACTATCCGGGTTATAAGCCAATATCTTGTAGGATGCAACTATCGGATCCAGATTATTCCGGGCTACAGCTTTTTTCATCGCTTCCTCCCGTTGCGTGCAGGTCGTTGTAGAATTAACTTTCCGCAAGCAAATCAATGTATCATCTTTCGTGAATTTAACATGATTCGTACTTTTCACCCCGATTTCACACACGAAATTATTGCTCGCGGCAGCCGGTGATGAAGCAAGTAACATTTCTCTCTTTAAATATTTCAACGGAAATTCAAAATAAACTTTGTCCTCTATTTTGTGAATCGTGATAAACGTACTTTTCACGCTCTTACAAGACTTATCTTGAAACAATTTCTCGTAAGCCGTCGGCTTTTTCACTTCATCCTTTTTTTCCTTTACCGTATCCGCTTTGACAACGGTTTCAACCTTTTTACTTTGCAGCGCGGCTTGTACTTCCCGATAAAAAGGAAATACCAACAATAATACCGCACTTACCATTTTCCACTTTTTCATAACATACTTTTATTTATTACATACAAAACCTACTCCCTCCACTTCCCCCTTAAGGAAAGCACAGGATACAAGGAACAATTTTCCGGACTCTACTTCCGTTTATATCAAGGAAGAAGCAGAAGGAGTAGTATATTCAGACATCACTATTTCAATTTCAAACCGGAAAGAGCTTCCAGATCGATACCGTAAATACGCTTCATCTCGTCGACTAGGATTCCGCATTTTTTCTTAATCATACCTTTGGAATCAACACCCCAATCATCCGGACTCGCGAACCAGAAATAATCAAACATAAACTGGTCTTCCTTGAAAATCAACTCGATGAAACCCAACATATCCTCCTTGGCTCCAATACCGGAACTCCATTTCACGATACCCCAGTCCTCGGCATTCTTGGACGTCACTTTAGAGTAATCCACTTCCGCGTAAAAAGCTTCCGGCACGTCCATCTTCTGATAATCGATACAATATGAAATATAAGCAAAATTCAACATCGCCTTGTATTTCTTCTTCCGGGATGAACTCGTAATCAAGTTAATACTCTCGTTCACGTTCCCGATACAAATATTATCAACCGTGGACGTGTAATCGACCAAAGCACCTTCATCCGTCAGACTTTTCTTCCGCAAAACAGTATCCGCCAGTAAAATCTTTTTCGGCAAAGTTGCTTTTAATGTCTCGGGGGAGTACAACCCCAGCCATTCGGAAAATAGCAAACTAACCGCCTTTTCCAGATACTCCTCTTTCGGGAGAGTCACTTTCAACGGGTACGCGTTATTGGGATACAAACTTGTCACGTTCCAAACAGCATCAATCAGATCATAACGATACAACAAAAAAGTACCCGTCGACTGATAAAAATCCACAATCTGGTCATCAAACTCATGTTCGCCTTGCGGCACACTGTATTTTTCCTCGAGTCCCTCCGCGTCAATCTTATCGTCCTCATAACTACACCCGCACAACAAAAAACACAAGGACAAGATTCCTAATCCGATAATTATAGTTATTCTATTCATATCTTTCATTTTAATTCGATTTATAACGGCATTCTTTGAGGTTCCGAGGCTCCCGGATTCTGTTCCAATTTTCCGTTCCGGTCAATGGCTTCGGAAGGAATAGAAAGTACATACATCGGATCACCCTCTCTCAACACGTAAGTTTCATTCTGTTGTTCATTCAACTGCCAGATTTTCTTTATTTCAGGCATACCGAAACGTCGCAAGTCAAACCAACGCTGTCCCTCGAAGCAAAGTTCGCGTTGACGCTCTTCACGATAAATTTTCAACAAATCATCAGCTTCCTGCATCGGAATTTCATCCAGAACTTCACCGTCTCCCGGAAATATTCGCTTAGCCCGCAAGGCATTCAATAAATCCAATCCCTCTTGCCCGGCTTGTGCATCCCCAGTTTTCTTGTATTTCTGCAGTAAAGCCTCACACCCGTTCAGCCAAGCCTCGGCAACCCGGAATGCCTGACCGAAAGTGACGGACTTAGCCGCCCACTTATCCACCTTCTGACCAACCACCTCGCCTGTTATCCAATCCGTAATATCCGAAAAATAATATTCCAAACGGCAATCTTTTGCCGGAGCCGTTTGTTCAAATAACTTCATCAACTCGTTGGAAGGACAGTAGCTATCCGTAGCAGAACCACCCACATTATACCAGTTCTGTTTAGCCCCGTACATCCAGATAATCTCTTTATTTCCATTCTCCAGAACCTTCAATGTTGGTAACTCACCCGTTAAGTCTACCAAATCCTTACGCTCCATCACGTAACGGGAATGCATCAAAGCTGCATCCCAATTTTCCATGTACAAATAAACACGGGAAGCAAGCAAATGAGCGGACAACGCGTTCAAACGGTAAACAGCAGATTCCCTTCCTCTCATTTCCAACAAACGGATACCTTCATTCAAGTCCGACAAAATTTGCCTGTACACTTCGGATACCGTATTCCTCGGCGAACCGGTTTCTACAATATCCGGACTCAAGACAATCGGTACTCCCGGATTCGTCAACGAATCTTTATTGCTGTAAGGCAGTGCGTAATAATTCACCAACTGGAAATAATAGAAAGCCCTTAACACAAGAGCTTCACCTTTTAAACGCTCCTTGTCCTCGTCCGTCCCGATTGAGCCATCCGCGTATTTCAAAGCAATATTACATCCCAGTACCCGTTTATAATAATTCTCCCAACAATTCATCCCGCCAGTCATGCCATATCCGCCTTGTTCTTCCGCATCCAAAGCAATTTCATAAGCCAACGGTTGCCAAGTGTAAAAATTCTGGTATAGCAAAGCCTCATCCGATCTGCCGGAAGAATACAAACTGGTATACTCATCACTCAAATAGGAACAAACCACATCCATGGCTCTTCCCTCTGCCGGATACCCTTCCCCCCACAACAATTCATTGAAAGAGGTCGTCGTTTCCGGAATCATTTCATCCTGAGGTGTCTTCTCCAAAAAACTATCACAAGCAGAGAAACACCCCGCACATAAAATCAATATATATAATTGCTTCATCGTTCTCATAATCATCATAAGCTAATATTAATAGTAAAATTATAAGAAGGTTGTCTCGGTACGGCCGAACTCGATGTTTCCGGATCTTGGTTGCGCAACCGTTTGTTAGCTATCACGAATAAATCATTTCCCGAAAGCTCCATTGTCAACCCGTTTAATCCCAAACGAGAAGCGACACTTTTCGGGAACGAATAATTCAATCCGATACTGCGGCAACGCAAGAAATCTCCACTCACCACCCGGTGATTTCCCTCGTCCCACATCGTGTACATACTTTCCGTGCCCGCCGGGTGCACGTACATATAGGTACGTCCCGGTTTCAAGAACCCCGGGTTATCGGTAAATTCCTCGTCCCCCGGCTTACGCCAATGTGTCACGAATTCCGCCGGAACATTCTCGTAGTGGCTTGGAGCATCCAGCGCCATACGGGAATCATACACGGGACGCAACCGGATTTTAGCTCCCAGATTATAAGCAAAAGAAGCCCTCAACGTGAAATTATAAAAAACGAAACGAGTGGAAAGCCCTCCGGTCACGACCGGGTTACGACGCCCCGAGTATTCAAGAAATTTCGTCGGGTCCTCTTTCATCTCCGTGTTCGTGTACCCGTTTCCACTATCATACTCGAAAACAGGAAAGCCATCCTCATGTGTCAATCCCTTGTATTTCCATGACCAAAACGAACTCACCGCATAATCATTCAACACAACTGTCCCCGACAAATACTCGCCATAAGACCTGTTCTCCGTTTTACGACGAATCTTATCTCTGTTCCATGAAAGCACGGGAGAAAGCGTCCACCTAAAATTCTGTGTTTTCAACGGTACAAAAGTTAAAGAAACATCTATCCCCTCGTTCCGGATATTCGCCCCGTTCTGGTAAGCCGCATCCACACCTTGTTCAACGGGCACGTTCAACGTGTACAATAATTCTTTGCCCCTCTTCTGGTAATATTCCACGGAACCGCTGAAACGACTATCGAACATAGAGAATTCGAGTCCCAAATTGACAGTTTGAGTCTTCTCCCACCGCAGATCGGGATAAGGCAAACTTTTTAAATTCAGAACATATTCACCGATATACTCGTCTATGGGCTTCAAGGGATATTTCGCTATTAAATCCGGTCCCACTGTTGAAATCACATTTCCCTGCAAACCGTAAGATACTTTAAGTGACAAATCGTTAAACCATTTCTGCTTTTCCATCCATCTCTCCGAAACCACGTTCCAACGAGCGGCAATACTCCAGATCGGCAAAAAACGATTGTTCGTCTTCTTACCGAAACGACTGGATGCATCCACCCGGAAATTCGTATTTAAAATATAACGATTCTTATAGCTATAAGCCAAGGTCGCCAACAAAGACATTTTATTATTAATCTGGTCGGTCAAGGACACAGGATGCTTGCTGGCGGAAGTACCGTAGAAATCGTACAAATTCCCGGCATCTGCCTGATTATATTCATAATAAATCACTTTACCTCTATCGGGGAAGTAACCGTATTCCGCCGTTTCAAACCCCGTTTGTTTATGTGAAGTCATCTCTCCCCCGACCATCACGTTCAATGAATGCACGTCATCCCACGTCTTCATATAATTCAACCGGGCATTCACCATCCACAAATCACTATTCTCCTCGTCCCGCTCGTACCTGCCCCCGTAAGGATACATTGACAATTTCTCGTTGATACTTCCCGGCTCCACGCTCCCGTAATCATAACCTCTCAAATTAGCCATATAATAAGAACGGTCGGTAGCCCACTTTTCCGTTAACCCGCGAGTGGCAGAATAAGAAACCAACACATCACCTTTCAATCCTGCCAGAATATTCGCCCTTAAAGAAAGTGCTGTCGAGAATGATTGGTTTTCTCCCTCGGAACCTGATTCCCTTAACTCATCCAGCACGTTATAAGTCAAATCATACGTGAATTTATGCACTCCTTGATACTGTCCCTCTTTAATCTCCTGCGACACGTAATTCGTCGATCTCACGTATCTCTCGTCTGCTGCTAAGGTACGGGCAGTTCTCAACGCGTAATTCATCGGATTCACGTCGTAAAAAGAAGAGACCTGCCGATTGGAATATTCCATTTTAAAATCGGCATCCAACCATTTGAACACGGGTAATTCCACTCTGGAATTCAACGTATAACGCTTCACATCATCCCCGTTCGCCGTTCCTTTGTCACTGGCAAAACTTGCCGAGATATAATAAGATATTCTATCCTTTCCCCCCGAAATAGAAAGCGAGTGGGAATGGGAGAAGGCATTAGAAAACAGCACGTCAAACCAATCCGTGTTCATAACCACCCGTCTTGAATACTCTTGTTCTACATCGCTAAAAGGTATCCTATTCTCCAAATAATCAAGCATCGCTTTCTCATAACCGTAACGAGGCGTGGATGCCAGTATCAACCCATCCTCGAAAAACTCTTTCGATAATTTCATTCTCTCTTGGGAATTCATCACATCAGCCGATTTCCGGTAAGAAGGACGCTGTTTCACGGTATAAGTTCCCGAATAATTCACTGCCGTCCTCCCCGAACGCCCCTTCTTCGTCGTCACGACAATCACACCGTTTGCCGCCCTTGTCCCGTAAATCGCAGTGGCGGAAGCATCCTTCAAAAAAGTGATACTTTCTATATCCATCGGGTTTAAACCCGATATAGCGTTACCAAACATTAAATAATTCGGGTTCGTCATTTCCATCGCGGCAGCAACGTCTTCATTAGTGATATTCACAGGATCTTCCCGGATTACTCCATCAATCACCCAAACGGGAGCCGCATTTCCCAATAATGTTGCCGTTCCCCTCATTCGTATCTTCGGAAGAGCTGAAGGACTCCCCGAGGTATTCACAATCATCAATCCCGGGATTTCGCCCTGCAACATATCATCGATCGAATTCATTCCCGATTTCATAATATCGGCGGCTTTCACCGTGTAAGTGGAACTGGCAGACAATCGCTTGTCAATCCTTTGATACCCGGTCACCACCACTTCTTCCATTTCCTGAGCGTCTTCTTCCATCACGATCACCCAAGGATTCATCTCTTTAAAGCGCAAGCAGGACAATGTCTGTGTTTTCATCCCAATAAAGGACACAACAATTGTCGCCTTTGATAAATCGGGAACCATCAAAACAAATTTCCCGTTCTTATCCGTCGAGACACCGACAGTTGTCCCCTTCAACAACACGGAAACCCCGGGTAACGGCAAACCTCCCTCATCCTTCACGTACCCTGTCACCCGCGCATTCGTTAAAGAATCGGTCTTCGATTCTATCAAACGTTTTACGACCACAACCTTATCATTCATCTGATAATAAAGCCCCGTACCTTCCAGTACCTTACCTAAAATTTCCTCTAAAGACGTATCTTTAAAAACTGCATCCAGCCCTCTGATTCCGGCAACATCTGCCACGTTATAAAAAAAGGTAATCTCACTTTTCTTCTCCAACGTCCAAATAATCTCTTCCAAGGTAGCCCCCCTCATCTCTATACTCACCTTCATCTGTTGAGCCCGCACACTGGCAGACAGGGACATAACAGAACAAAATAACACACACATACATAATTTCATAATCCTAAAAATTTTTCCATACTTCCCTTTACAGGGGAAATACTCTTTCCACTTTTTTTTCATAACTTTGTTTTTCAAAATTTTTAAAACACTTATCTCATGAAAGTGAGATATTGACAGGCGATGTTCGCAGCATCGCTTGTTTTTATTTCACTCCTAAAACAATACGTTTCCCATTCACTTCTACTGTCAACTTATCCGTGGCACGCAGTACATTCAATATCGGCGTGATATCCTCGCTCCTGTCCAATTTCCCGGCAAAAGCCATATCTTTTATAGATTCATCAAGATAAACGACTTCCACGTCATACCAGCGTGCCAACGTCCGCATGATATCTTCCAACCTGTCCTGCCGGAAAATAAACTGCCCGTTTCGCCATGCCGTAAATAAAGCCGGATCGACCTCACGCACTTCCAACGCCGCTTTCTTCCGGTTCCATTGCGCTTGTTGGGCGGGTATGATTCCCACCTCCTCTTTTTTCCCGAATCCCGTGAAAACAGACACGTTCCCCTTCAACAATGTGGTTTGCACATTCAACTCGTCGGGATACGCCTTCACGTTGAACTCCGTCCCGGTCACCAACACATCCATATCTTTCGTCTTCACGATAAACGGGTGTTTCTTGGATGCCGCCACTTGAAAATACGCCTCTCCTTCCAACGTGACCACCCTCTCCTTGCCCGAAAATTTCACGGGAAACTCTATTTTACTCTCGGCATTCAAATAAACCGTTGTCCCGTCACTCAATATCAGATTATACTCTCCCCCGGTCGGAACAATAACTTTATTCGTCAATCCCGTTCCCTGTTCTCCCACCTCCCGGTTATAGTTAATTCCCGCGGAATCGTTCATGATGATCTTCCCGTCTTTCTCGACGATTTCATTCATACTTCGAGTATCCAGCTCGACCTGCCTCCCGTCGTCCAACACCAACACCGCCTTCGCTTGCCCCGGCACGATCGCGGCATCCGCCAAACACGGCTCCCCCGCATCCTTTACCGTCAACACCCAAAACACGATTCCGACAGCGACCAATGCCGCAACTGCCGCCGCATACGCGCACCATTTCCCGATCCTTCTGTCGTGCTTCATATCTATTTCCTTCCTGAAGGCATTCGCGTATTTCTCCACGTCAATAGAAGCCCATTTCTGGATTCTCGACCTCACGTGGCTTTTCTCCGTCATCTTCTCGTAGAGAATCCGGTTCTCCGGCTCCTTTAGCCACTCCTCCAATTCCCGCCTCTCTTTTTCGTTCACCCCTTCCAAAAGTTGTTTGGCTATCAATTGGTATATTCTTTTGTCTTGTATCATCGCTTTCGACTGTTTTATCGCATTGTATATTCATATAACAACTGAAAAAAAGAAATCGATGAATCCCTTTTCAAAAAAACAATGTTAAATATTGAAAATACAATATCAAGGCAAGCGAGTCCAGTCCACCAAGAAAAGAAGATAAAAATAGTCTTTCAATAAGCCCCGCAGTTTCTTGTAAGCATTCTGTTTCAACGTCCTAACCGAATTGATTGAAATATTCAATTGCTCGGCGATCTCCCCGTTCGAGAGTTCCTGAAGTGACATTAGTATCACTTTGCGGGACTGTGGTGCCAATTCGTCGATAGCCTTGTAAACCAAAGCGTATACTTCCTCCTCGATTATATTATCCCGCGTATATTCTTCGGATTCCAGCATTCCTTTCTGCACGTAACGGGTAACAATCGCACCGTGTTTCAATTCGTTCAAGGCAAGATTTCTCGCCGTGGTGTACAAAAATCCCTTGATCTTATCCTCCGACTCGAAAGTTAAATCCTCACGCCATAATCGGATAAAACATTCTTGCGCAATATCGGCCGCAATCTCCATATCATCAATATATTTATTGGCAAACATTACCACAGACGAGAAGTTCTTCTCGAAAAAGACCTTGAAAATCCGACGATCCTTGTTATTTATTCCGATAACCGTATCCATAATACACCACTGTTACAGAACAAATATAGGCAATAATCGAAATTTCGCACAAAAAACGACTAAATATTTTCCGTTCTTACCAACAAGGCACGTTCCACATCCCACACTTTCCTCCTGCCAACTACCCCGGCAAATAGTATCAATCAACATGTCAAAGAACTTTTCCTATACAAATATACTTCCCGCTTTACCCTTTTCCTACCATTTTTCATAAAGAGCCCACGTGTTTTCACGAACACCCCTATTTAAGACATGAACACGTCTTTAAGCAACCGATATCCCGTGCCAAATCCGCTCGAATCAGTGTACACGACTGCATCACTTTTAAATCACTCCCGTATCAAAAACGCACCCAAGCGCCTTTGATACGGGAGTGATTCGAAGGTAATACGTGTTTGACTCAGGACTTCAACGGGTTCTCTTCAAATTCTGTCCGAATTCTGATAAAAAGAAGAATCCCAAACATAAAGGTCATCTTTCTCTTAAAGTAAGCACCTTCACCCAGTGTTCTATCGTTATTGCTCCGTTGTAGATATACCCCGAAGCGTTTCTACTCTGTATCTATAACAAACGTACGACCACATTACTCCTCAAGTATTGCCCGTTCGAATACTTAAAACAGGGGAAACGGGACTCAATTAAAAAAGAGGGCGTGTCTAAACATGCCCTCTTGTCCATAAGATCTGAAAATCCATAATGTCGTAAGGTCAAATGTACAGGTTGTTAGCATATTATAACACTGAACATCATTGCGTTTTAAAACACTGACTTTATAAACTTTAGGAGCCGAAGGCTCGACTTTATGAACTTTATAAACTAGAGGTGTGTCAAAACACACCTCCAATCCATCCAAAATTCACACGCGCAAAGCTGGCGCGAACAACTATTTTTGTCCGGCGAAAAGTTCTTCCATCTTTTGGGCTAATGCCTCTCCCCGCAAATCCTGCGCGACGATTTTCCCTTCCTTGTCGATAATGTACATCCGCGGGATTCCGGTTACACGGAAGCGTTGCGCTATGGGACAATCGAATTTATTCAAGGTTGACACGTGTTTCCAATTCAACTCGTTCTTCTCGATGGCAGCAACCCAAGGTTCTTTTTTCGAATCCAGAGAAACTCCCAGTATTTCCAATCCCCGGTCGTGATACTTTTTGTAAATCTCTTTCACGTTAGGCATTTCAGCCATACACGGACCACACCACGAAGCCCAGAAATCGAGCAACACGACGTGTCCCCGCAAACTGTACAGGGAGAGTTCCTGCCCGTCAGGAGTCGCAGCCCTAAAGTTCGGGGCTATTCCCCCGACACTTACCATACCCATTTCATCGATATTCTGCCTTAATTTCACGCCCGGTGCTGATTGTTTTACCCGATCGGTCAGATGATTATAAAAATCCTGCACTTCCTCGAACGTGTAGTTATCCATCAGGTAACTCTCGAAAAAATAAGTCGAAGCGTAAGCATCACGGGTTGAATCCATGTAATTCCGAATCGAAGCGGTAAGCGCACTATCCAGAACGTGAAACATGTGCTTGAGGGAATCGACGGCAGCTTGATCGCTGTAATCCACTTTACCGGCAGCCATCATCTTTCCCAGTTGCATGAACGACACTGTCGTTTTAAGACTGCTCCCTTTTTCAAGCAGTTCCTGCTCTTTATTGCCTTCACACGTGACCGTTATCGAGGTTGTCGGTTTGCCTTTCCATTCTTTGGTAGTTTCCTTGAAGGTGATCGTCATCGGTTCGCCGTCCACTATGATTTCTTTCTTTTTGTCTTTGCCATAGGTCAATACCATTTTCTGTACCTCATCTACATTTCCTTTTAAAGAAAAGGTGAAATCAGGAGCCACACTGACCGAATCTATCACCCGTTGATTTTTGCCATCAACGATTTCATTCAAGTACAATTTGTTACCTGCCCCGTTTTCCCATGTGCCGGTAATCCGGTAGGCGACACCTCGTGAACAGGAGAACGCGAACACAGCACACGCAAGGATTATTACCCCGTTTGTCAATATCTTTATCATATACAGTTTATTATTTTATTCTTGAAAAAGTTCATCCATTTTATCGCGCAATTCTTCGCCGCGCAAATCTTTGGCAATAATTTTCCCGTCTTTCCCTATGATATACAGTTTCGGGATAGCTACCACTTGGTATAATTTCGCTATCGGGCATCGTTTCATTCCCTTCAGGGATGAAACGTGATGCCACGTCAATCCGGCTCTCCCGATTGCCTTTTCCCAATTCGCTTTGTTATTATCCATAGATACACCCACTATCTCCAGTCCGCAGTCGCGGTATTTCTCGTACAAGGCTTTCACGTTAGGCATCTCGTCCATGCAAGGACCGCACCATGATGCCCAAAAATCAATCAGTACGATACGCCCCCGCAAATCTTTCAGAGCGAGTTTTTTCCCGTCGGGAGTCGTCAATTCAAATTCCGGGGCAGGACTCCCGGGAGCCAGTTTTTTCAATTGGGCGATACGTTCCCCCATTTCTTTTCCTTTACCCGTTTGCTTGACACGCTCGGACAGACGGTTGTAAAAAGAAGCGATATCATCGAGTGACATCATTCTCAACATATTCATCTCGATAAAGAAAGGAGCGACGTCGCTATCATTGTAATGTTGAAGAAAGTGTTCTATCTGATCGTGTTGCTGTTTTTTGACTTCGGCTATCTGCACGGCGACAGAATCCCGTTTCGCTTTTGTTTCAGCCCGCTTCAAAGTCAGTCCCAAACCACCGAGAGAAAAATTACGGACGTAGTCATCTCCCCAGAATCGTACCATATCTTGTGCTGCCGCATGTTCCCGCGTCTCTTTCTCCAGCACGAAGGCTGCCGACGGGTCTTTGTACGAGTACTCCACGTCCTTGATTTCCAACTTGACGGGGGTCCCGTCCAGAAAAACGGCACGATAGCCCTGTTTCACGCACGCGATCATGGCACATTGTTTCCGGTCGAGCTCCCCCCGCAGCGCAAAGGTTCCGTCGCTAGCCACAACCACGGAATCCACGAACACGCCCTCGATGTTCCCGTTTTCCAAACTACGCAGGCTGAGCGTTTTCCCGGCACCGCTTTTCCAAACGCCCGTGATGTCATAGGCGACTTGGGAATATGCTGCCTCACACGCGAGGCAACATACTATAAAACTCAAAAATCTTTTGAACATTATCTTTTGTTTTTACTTTAATCAAAATAACCGACAGGAAGAGGATCGTTAGGACAGAACGAGTTCTGCAACGCTATCGGGTCCATCTCCATCTGTTTCACGATAAATTTGGCAATCAGGAAGGCTCTCTGTTTCACGATATCGAAACGGGCGAAAATGCGATCCATTTCCGTCTTGGGGGTCGACATGAGAAACGACAGGTAGTCCCCCAGATCGGCACCATCCTTGTGCGGCATGAAATACCCGTAATCCGGATAATGATCGGAACCAACCAGCCCGTGTGAATAGAGCACATAGTGGTAGGCATCAAATTCTCCTTCCGGGTCGGCGTCCTCTTCCTCATCATACTGGTAAATGAACTGGTATGAAACCAACGAGAAAAATTCGGCGGGCACATCCATCGAGTCGTAGATTGTCCCCATGATACCCGTAACGATGCCGGAACGGACTTTTTCCCAGTCGCTGTCACCGAATTGATCCATACCGCTCCCGACGTGCGAAACCGCCATGCCGTGGTTGTTCAAGTTCAGCGTGGTGACCAGATTAGACCGATTGTAAGTGGAAGAGTTGCAAACGGAATCGACCAGATAGATTTTCTTCGGCAGGAACTTGGCAATAAACGCTTCCGGGTAACTGGCGAAGACATCTTCCAGCATGAAGGTGACCATTTGCCCGACGTAGTTTTTATTCGCTTCTTTCACGGGAGCGTACCAGTAGACAGTCCTACTGTTCCATGTCGTGTAGAACTCGGTCCGGTCGAAATCATAAAGCACGAACGAGCCGTATTTCTCGTAAACGGAATAAATTTGTTCTTCCACGGAACCTGCCTCTCCACGCGGCAGTTCGAAAGGCGGATTACCCAATTCCGGCAGCGGTTTAAGCGAATCTTCTGAAGTACAGGCAAACACGAGCGGTACAAACAGAATCACAAGGCTATATATTAATTTTTTCATCATACTCGTTTTGAATTATTGTTCATGTTCTTACTGTCCCACGACGGTCACCCGCGGATTGTCGGTTACCCCGTCGTTGTATTCTGTCTCGGAAAGCGGGATGGGCAACAGGTAGTTCGGGCTGCCCGCCTCTAACACGAATGTTTTGTAAGTATTCATCGAGGAATAGAATTTATGCTCGATTCGCAGCATCCCTTGCCTGCGCATGTCCCAGAAGCGCATCGCCTCTTCGAAACAAAGTTCCCGACGGCGTTCTTTCCAGATGAACCGGATTAACTCGTCCCGCGAGGCGAAGTCTGAAACGGTTTTCGGGGTATAGGATGCGGCTAGAAATTTCTTTTCCCTCAACTCGTTCAACAGGTCTATTGCCTTTTGGCTGATGTTATTATCTTTACGGGCATAGGCTTCTGCCATATTCAGGTACACTTCCGGGCTTCTCCAACATTCGCGCGCCTGCCCCACTCTTGAAAACCGATCGGCTTTCAACGGGTAAGCCTGTCCCGCAAAATATTCCGGTCTTAATCTCGTACCGCCTAACTTGAACAATCGGGCGAAATAGACTTCCTCACGCAGGTCGCCTTCCTCGTAAAGGTTCAGCAATGCGTTGTCACCCGTCCACGAGGTATGGAATCCCCAACCGTAATATGTATAATAACTGGCGGGTGACATAAATTTGTATTCCTTGTCATCTTTACTAAAAAGGAATACCGTTTCGCTATTACCTACTTGATTAATAAAGAAGTAGTCGCTACCGGACAACCCGCAGGAATCCCGGTTGACGTTATTCAGATCATAGAGCGGATTTCCTTCCAATGTCATAAACTCTTCGGAAGCCCGGATGACCTCACTCCAGTCCTCCCGGAACAAAGCCACGCGAGAGGCAAGGAAATAGACCGCCGCCGGGGTAATTTCCCACTTGGAATAATCGGAACTCGCGTCCGGCAGGTATTCCTGTGCTTTGGTCAAGTCCCCGTTAATGAGCGTGTAGATATCTTCTACCGATGCCCGTTCGACCGCATCCACGTCGACCACGGGAGAGGTTCGTTTGATTACACCCAATTTACTTTTGTTTTCCTCCGACCAAGGGGCGGCATAGGTATTAACAAGGCAGAAGTAATGATACGCGCGCAGCGTGTAAGCCTGTGCCGCCAGTTTACAATAAGTTCCCCGCTCGTTCTCGGCATATTTCATATCGGGTAAAGCGTCGATAACGAGATTGCACGCCAGTATATTCTTGTAACGGCTGTCCCAGAACTTGTCCGTGATGTATTGCGAATAATCTTCCCACCATGTATAAAGTACCTCGCCGTCACCCGCATCCCGATCGACAGCATCTATCATGTCCACTTTGCTGTTGTTGTACATGGATTCGTCGTAATAGAGCGGTCCCATTTCCACGTCATCGGTCATCAAGGCTGTCCACCCGATTAGAGAGGTAAATTGATCGGGATAGGCTTCCCCCAACAACAGCGGGACAAAGTCATTCACGTCCGTCGGAATCAAAAGATCGGCGGAATCTCCCTTTAAATAATCATTACAAGCCATTGCCAGCCACGGAATGAATAACAAGAGAATGTATTTATTTATCGTTTTCATAACAGTCTGTTTTTAGAAAGATACATTAACACCAAAACTATACGTGGGCAGAGAAGGGATATTCGCCCCGTTGGTTTCAGGGTCTAATCCTTTCCATTTTTTATCGGCTATCGTGAACAGGTTCGTGACTTGGAAGCGCAACACCATGTTGGAAATATGCAAATAATCGAGTACTTCCCGGGGCATATTATAGCTGAGTGCCACCATTTTCAATTTCAAGAAATCGGCTTTCGCCACCCTTATGTCACTGTAATTGTACAAGACGTAAGGGTCGGGACTTCCCGTGAGTCCGGTTGAAATATCATACGCTGCCCCGGCTTCCGTTGCCAGATAATTTCTGAAATCCGTGTAATTGTAGGGCGCCGGGTAAATGGTGTTGTCCCCTGCCTGCTTCCAGCATTTCAGCCATTCGTCGGAAAGATTGGTCAACGGGTCTATGGTGGACGAATCGTAGAATTTCGGCAAGCGGGATACACTTCCCACGCTATACGAGAAGTTCATGGATAAAGAGAATGACTTCATGAATGTAACCTGCGTGTCGAATCCCCCGGTAAGTTTCGGAAATATGGAACCTCGATGGACTAATTCCAGATCCTGCCGCAATGCTTTATGCACGATTTCCCCGCTCTTTGCATAAAACAAGGGATAGCCATTATCTTGATTCAACCCTGCGAAACGGTAAGCGTACATGGAGCCAATCGGTTTTCCCTCTATCGCAAGGGTTCCCGCCAACATCTGATCGACAACGCTCGCATCGCTCAAGTCATTCCGGTTCGCCAGAGTGATCTCGTTTACATTGCGCCCGAAATTGAACCCGAAACGCCAGTCCCAATCACGAGTTTCCACCAATCCCACGTTGAGGAATCCCTCGAAACCTTTGTTTATCATTTTACCGGCATTGTAATACAGGATATTTTGTCCCGTCGATGCCGCCACTTGTTTCGACATGATTAGATCAGAGGTGTTTTTGCGATAAATATCAAAACCGCCTTTCACTCTTCCGTTAAACAAGGCGAAGTCAACCGCCGCGTTCCATGATTTCGTTTTCTCCCAACGCAGGTCGGGATTGGGCAGTTTGCTTATCTTTGAAACCGGCAGTCCGGTAATGTCATGCCGGTCACCGACTTTAACAATCAAATAAGGCGTGGCATCCTCGTGGATATTCCCCTGTATCCCGTAAGACCCGCGTACGGCAAGATTGCTGATCCATTTCACGTCTTTCAGGAATTTCTCGTTGGATACATTCCATTTCAACGCGAATGAATAAGTGGGCAACCAACGATATTTCGGATCGCTACCGAATTTGTTGGAACCGTCGGAACGAATATTGGCATTGAACACGTAGCGATTGTCGTAACAATAGCTGACGATACCAAAGAACGACGCCACTTGAGTAAAGGAATTCGTGTTTGTCGGTTTATTGTCCGAGTAGTTAGCCACGTAACTGTCGGTTTGAACCGGGCTGAACATTTCCCCGAATTCGGGCACCCAACCGTAACCGGTTTGTGACACCCCTTTGTATTCATTCCGGCGAGCCTCTGTTCCGGCGGAAGCGGAAATATCATGTACATCAACCCGATAAGAGTAGGACAACATATTCCGTATCGTGTAGCCGCTTTTTCTTGTATATCCTTGGGTAAGCATACCCCCGTAAGGTAGTTTTGATTCAGAAAACTCCGGGTCGTATTCCGTGTAAGCGCCGTACTCGTATCCGCGGATATCGGTTACCTTGTAGGATTGAGCGGTAGCCCAATCGCGGGTAGAGGTATTTCCCGTGTGCCACGAGAATGTACCCTCGTATTTTAATCCCTCCCACAAATTCAATCTTATGGCGAGCAAAGCGTTGAAGTCATCCATTTTGGAAGATTTTCCCGTGTTCTCCAACTCTTTGAGGATGTTATACCCGATATATTCCCTGCCGCTTACCCCTTTTCCCCGGTAACTCATGTAGTAGGAACCGTCCTCGTTGTAAGCCGGCATGGTGCGGGTGGTAGAATACGCATAATCAAAAGGGTTTACCACGGCCGAATATCCCTCGTTCGAGGTGGATGCAAAGTCTATTTTAGCCGTGAAACCCAAGTATTTATTGTAATTGACGTCCACCTTTGCCAAGGCACTGTATTTCTCGGAATTAGAACCGCGGGCAGCCCCCTCGATATTGGAATAACCTGCCGACACGTAATATTTCACGTCTTCGGAACCACCGCTCACGTTCAACGCGTGAGTATGAGTCACGTCCGAACGAAACAGAAGGTCAAACCAATCCGTGTTTCTCGTTTGCAATTTATCCACTTTCTGTTCAAATTCCGTTTGAGAAATTTTCTTGCTCATTAATTCCTCGTAAGCCGCCTCGTAGGTTTCGCCGACAGGGATACGACCGAAATTCATATTCGACTCGACCAGTTGCCGCGAAAATAATACGCGTTCCCGCGAGTTCATACGGTGATAGTTGTTGTAGGAAGGACGGGTGTTGATTGTTACGTTTCCGCTGTAACTAATCCTCGGGCTACCTATCTCGCCTTTTTTAGTGGTAATGACAATCACCCCGTTCGCCGCCTTTACCCCATAAATGGCTGTCGCCGAAGCATCTTTCAGAACGGTGATGGTTTCAATATCTTGCGGGTTCAATCCGGCAATAGCATTACCAATTAGATATTCGGCGTCTTCACTATTAATATCCGACGCGGTGAAAGGTACATCCTGTTCAAGAATTACCCCGTCGACAACCCACACCGGGGATTTATTCCCGTTAATGGTCGCATTACCCCGAATCCTGATTTTCGGCGTGGCACTCGGCTCCCCGGAAGTATTCAATACCATCATGCCCGGAATACGCCCTTGCAACATCTGGTCGATAGACCCGACTCCCTGTACCATGATATCTTTTGCTTTGATGGTCGAAACGGCACTTGCCGATTCGCGTCGGCTGACGGTCTGATATCCCGTGATAACGACCTCGTCTATATCCCGCGTGTCTTCTTCCAAAACGATATTCAACGTTTTTTGTCCCGTCCATCTTACCTCTTTTGTTTTCATCCCTATAAATGAAAACAGAAGCGTCAACGAATCCTGCTTCACTGTCTCCAATGTAAACTCTCCCTTGGCGTCCGTGGCTACGCCGACACTCGTTCCCTTTATCAAAACGGTTACGCCGGGCAGCACGTGTCCTCTCTCGTCTTTCACTATACCTTTTACCGTGAGCTTTTCCGGTTTTTCGTCTTTCTGCATCTTCTGCAAGATGATTACTCCCGCATCATACAAGCATGTTATGCCTTTGTCGGCAAAGATTTCATTCAGCAGATCCATGACTTCCCGTTTCTTTACCTGCACGTCAAAACGAGGGATAGCCTGCACGTATTCACTCTTGTACATGAAGCGGATTCCCGTCTGATTTTTCACCTCCCGCAGGAATTCTTCCACGTTGCAATTTTTCAAATCTATGCTGACCAGCTGATTCTGGGCAACCACGTCCCCCCGAACCTGCATCAGCAACACGAACATTAGAAAACACATCATTTTCATGACTCTAAAAACTTTTTGAGTCGAGCGTAAATTTCCTTTACATTCTCCACTTTTTTCCATACTTTTGTTACCTTAAATTATTACTTGCCAGGTTTCTGGCGCTCTCTATGACGGAAGGATCTGCCAATCCTTCCGTTTTTATTTTGCACTCACAAAAATTGCCTTTCCCCGCACTTCGAATTTGGCTCCCGTACTTATCTCCAAGAATCTCAAAAATTCCTCCACCTGCCCGTAACGTTTCATGTCACCGGACAGACGCACTTCTTTCAACTTGGCATCCAGATAGAACACCTCACAATCATACCACAAGGAGAGTTTGTCCATCACGTCTTCCAACCGATCGTCACTAAAGATAAAATCTCCGCTTTTCCAGTCGATGTATTTTCGTACATCCACGTTTTTTACCTCAATCTGACCGGATTCAGCGTCATAAATCGCCAATTGATTCGGTCTCAACATTGCCCGTGTCTGACCTTTCCGTATATTTATTTTCCCCTCCACCAATACCGATTCGACTTTATTTTTTTTCCGGGTATTCACATTAAACTCCGTGCCGACGGCTGTTACTTCTACTCCGTTTACCTCCACCGCGAAAGGGCGTTCCGCATCTGCACGCACCTTGAAGTAAGCCTCTCCTTGAAGTTTCACTACCCGTTTTTTCCCGACAAAACGAATCGGGTATACCAGTTCCGAAGCTGAATTTACCCAGACTTCCGAACTATCGGACAACACGATCTTGTACTCACCTCCCTTGTTCACTGCCAGACGGTTATAGGCAACAGTAGACATTGCGCCAGAAGCTGAGGTATCTTGATAAGCGATAATTCCTCCCGTGTTGACTTTTATGGATACATCCTGTTGCTCGAAAATATCCATGTTCTCCCGTTCAAGTTCGACAGTCTTTCCCGTGGATAAATATAATTTCGCTTTTGCCGATCCGGCTTTAATCTCTCCTTTCGCAATAACGGGAACAGGTTCCGGTTGAGGACGGGAACCATAATATCCCACACCTAACGCAAGCAGCACGGAAGCGGCAAAAGTGGTAATCACCCGGATCATCTTTCTCTTTTTTGCCATTTTCCGGTATCGTCTTTCGTCTTTCCTTCCGATCAGACGCTCCCGCATCGCCCAACGCTGCCGCAGGTAATCCCGTTTCAACGTTTCGTAATATTGACGGTGTTCCTCACTTTCCTCCAACCATAGCAGGACTTCCGCCTTCTCCTCCTTCGAAAGTGTTTCCCCTTGCCAATAGTCAAGTAATTGTATATCTAATTTCTCCTTATCCATGATTTATATCTTGTTTCTACTTATAGTAGACAAGAACGTCAAAAACGGTTGACAAGAAAAACAGTTTTTTTTAAACTTTTCGAATTTAAATGTCTTTCCCCCTGCAAATCAAGACATACACGAGGAATGCCGAACCGGAAACAGATTCTCTTAGCGTCTTCAAACTCCGCACTAAAAGAGTCTTCACGGTCGCAACTGAAAGTCCCAGATATGCCGCAGCTTCAGCATATTTCATGTTTTTCAAATGCACACATTCAAGCACTTCACGACTTCTCGGCGGTAATTTATCCAACTCTTGCAATACCCGGTTCACTATTTCTTCACGAGAAAAATCCGTATCCTCCCAAATCCTTTCCGCCTCAATCACGTCCGACAACGGCGTCATTCGCTTTTGTTCCTTCAGTCTTCTGACCGCCATATTCCGGACAGACACGTATAAATAAGACCGAAGTCCCTCTTCTTTCAAGTTTTCGTTCAATTTTTTCTCCCACAAACGCACAAAGAAATCCTGCACGAGATCTTCAGCCTCATCCATATTATTCAATATGGAATCAGCCCATAATACCAACTCGTTGTAGTAATGATCATAAAGATCATCCACGGTAAACGTTTGATTTTGCGCATTATCCCTTTGCTTCTCTCTCTTCACGGTGATGAAAACTTCAATTAATAATCTTCAAAAATAAACAATTTTCAATCACCTGCTAGCGAAGTATTTTATTTTTATGCCAAAGTCTCTTTTTTTGTAAAAAAATAAGAGGCTGTCAAAAATCATTTTAAACTCCCTCCCCCCTTCGGGTATTGAGCCCGAAACGGTCTCGAATCGGCTCTCGCTCGATAGACAACGAGCAAGTTCTCTGTCTGTTCTCGCTTACTCGCCGATTTCCCTCTATAAACAGAGGGAGAGCTTAGTTACTCACCGTCTTTGGCGAGAGTCACCAGCTCCTCCTCTGTTTATAGAGAAGGTGGATGCGAAGCAGACGGAGGAGTTTTTAGAAGAAAATGACTTTTGACCCTCCTTATTCTCTTTCACAATGAAATCACCTACTTCAATAACTGTTCTTGAATAATCTTTTCGTATTTTTCCGGTAAAGCGCCTGTTTCTATAATCGGTTTACCCCCGACAGGAATAAAAAACAAAGTCGGCAGTGCCACCACGTTGAATATACTGCACAATTCCTTCTCTTGATCGGCGTTCACTTTCAAGAATATAACTTTATCCTTGTATTTCTCCGCCATCTTTTCCAATTCGGGAATCAATCGCATACAAGGCCCACACCACGTCGCCCAGAAATCAATCACGACAGGTTTGTCACCCTTGAACACAAACTCTTTGCTTGCACGGTAATCATACACGTGTTCGAGAAAATAATCACGGGTGATCGGGTTCAGTTTGCCCGCTTCTACCGTTACTTCCGCCCCGGATTGTACCTCATCCTTCACTTCTGCCAAATCAAAAGATTGGAAATATACTTTCTGTTTTTGAAAATCAATAGAAATAATCCCCTCGTTCAATATCCCGGTCCCCAGCACGGAACAGGGTAAATCCTTATTTTCCGACACGAGTACATCGGACAAATCATTTTTCACGAAAGTACATTTCCCCGCCAACTTCGTGTCATTCGTGGTCACGGCTTCCGCATAACCGTTGAACAATTCGGTAGAACTTCCGGTCGTACCGTTTATTTTGGTATAATCGGCGGGAGTCAACGTGAACATTCCGTTGTTCCAAGTATCAAATACTAACGACAAAGCAGTACTGTCAAGAGTTACGGGGAATATAGCCACACTTCCCGGCAGCGTGTTCATATCCGCCCGATGATCCAATTTCATGTACGAGGGACGATAAGGTACGGAGGTCGTGATCTTCTTCCGCTTGCTGTCGATTGTCAGCACGACATTTTGGAACAACGCACCCCCGATTATTCCCGCCACTCCAAGTTTCCGCAAATAAGGTTGCTCTTCCAACACGAAAGCCGATACATTGTTCCCGAACACGTTGTTCCCGAAAGCCATCGTGCCGATGGAAACGCTTCCGGCAGTGGGGACTTTTTTGTACAAAAATGTATCGTAACGGAAATCACCTTTCGAGGCGGTATCTATATGGAATTTTTCGGCATATTCCGGTAAGATGGCATTATGACCGGACAAGTCCAGCACAAAATCCGCCCGCTCACCGTTGACGACCATTTCGATAATGATTTTACCGTCCGTTTCCCGATAATCCCTTACCTCAGTTGCGGTATTTTTGGATTGGGCAAACGTCAATAACGGGAGTAACACGATTGCCAACGACATAAATATTTTACTTTTCATAGGTCTTAGAATTTTCTAATTTCAACTTTCTTTTCTTTACCGTCCTTCAAGATTACAATTTCGGTTCTGTCCCCTTCAATAGCATCGAGCAAAGCATCTATTTCAAACTGACTTTGTTTCAACCCGGACAAATCTTTCCCGTCTACCCGAATAACATGATCTCCCAACGCAACCTGTTCCCGCACGCTGTTCCATACCGTCGTAATCTCGAAATGGCCTCCCACGGGCAATATCCCCACGTTCCAAGTTTTCAACCTGCCGGACAAATCTTCGATCGTATCTTCATAAGGGAAAAAGTAAAAACGGTCACGAGCATAATCTATCACCACTTTGCCATATTGCAACATCTCCACTCCCAACAAAGACATTCCCATTTTGATCGTGACGCTCTCCATGTTCGTGAATTTCTTTCCCGTAAAGTTGACCTCGTTGATTCTGACCTTACTCATTTCCGCGGCATTCTTCAAGTCAAAGCCGCCTATACCGACGTTTTTTATCCCGTTAGCCGTTCCCAACAAACAGTTGCCCGCACTGTCTTTTAACCCGGTGTAATCATCGGCGGAAAGCGATAACAATCCGCTGGCACCGGTATCGAATAACACACGGCGGGTGATTCCCCCGAAATCAACATCCACGATCGGGTGATTGGCACCACCCGGGTAAAACGGCACGCCGTCCGTAATCTTCAACCCCGCGGGACGGTATGGGTAGTTGATGATCATTATCTTGTTCCGGGCATCAAAGGTGACAACCGCTTGCGCGAAAGCGTCGCTCCCGAGTATGCCAGCAACCCCGAGTTCACGAAAGAAACCGTTCGGCGGGAAAATGATACTCTTCATCTGAGCCAATTTATAATTCGGGCTTAACTGCACGTCCTTTAAAACGGCTTCCTCGTAAGAAAGGCTCATCCCGTTCACGTCTGAAACCCCGCGGACACCCATCCCTTGCATCGCTTTCATTTCCGCAGCGTACTCTCTCACCGTGCCTGTCTGCCCGCCCGTGTCCACGATATATTTCACGGTCACCCCGTTTACCGTCACGGGAATAATGATTTTCTCGCGGATGAACTCGTAATGAATCGTGTCACATACCCGTTTCGTATTTTGCTGCGCGTTCCCATTTAAATATAAACACGCGATGCTGAGAAACACAAGTAATATTTTAATATTCCGCATACGCTATTCCTTTTGATAAACGATTATTCTCTCCCCTTGTCGGGTCTGTATCGCCAGCTTGGTTTTCTTTTTCGTTTTTAACTCGGGAATCCCGTTAATAATACTCTCGCAGAAATCGTATTTCCCCACGGGCTTCCCGTTGATCTTCGTGACTTTGTCACCGACCTCGACCACGCCTTTCATATCGCCCCACACGACAGACACGATCAACTCGCCCTCTTTTACCCGCAACGCCACGTTATAATGTTTGCTCTCCAGATCGTTTTCCGGCTCATAAGCTTCAAAATAAAAGCGGGCACGCGGATAATCGAGCGTGACGTTACCGTAATCCAACAATTTAATACCTAACAAAGTATAGGGCGGCGTAGATGTTTCGGCACTCACGTTTCTAAATTTCGTACCTCCCACGGACAACAGAGGAAAACATACACGACGGGATACATTAGCGGTAGCCATTCCGGCAACCCCGATGGAACCTTCCCCGTATCCTTCCGCCAGAATATCAAACGCAGCAGCGGATTGCAATGCCTCGAAATCCGTGTCTTTCAACGAAAAAAAGCCGGGACATCCGGTATCAAACAAACAGACGATGTTATTTCCCGCACCTACCTGCAACGCTATAACCGGTATACCCGACCGCGTGAAAGGAATCATTTTCCGCAATGATATCGCAGAAGCCCGCTCGGCAGAAGTGAGCGTGACCGTTTTCGCCTTCCCGTCAATCTCGACAATCATACGCCCGAGCAAATCGCTACCGATTAACCCGTCGGCACGGAAACACTCGAAGGGCGAGGGTTCCGGCAATTTCATCGCCGGCACGTTTCTGAAATTGATTTTCTCGTCGGAAGTGAGCAAACTTTCGATTGCCACAATCGGATAGGCTGCCACGTTACTGTTCACGTCCGTTACCTGTAAAGAATCTACCACGACCAATCCCAATTCCTCGCATATCTCTCCGGTCAAAGCCGTACGCCCGCCCGTATCAAAAATAAAAGAGCGAGGCGTTCCGTTCATTACCATATCCACGATCATTTTACCCCCGATTACCCGGTAGGGCAGCACAGCCTTATATTGCTGTGCCGCCACCGGATATATGATCATAAAAAACAGCCATGAAAAGATTATCTTATTTCTTATCCTCATATTGAAATCATAAATTATTTACCCCATTTATCGGCAGCCACAAGGGCACGGTAAGCGTTCAGTACTCCGCCCGACAAGCACAAATCATCGAAAAGGAATAAATCCTGTGCCTGTTTCCCACCGACTTGAATCCCTTTCTCTACCTCTGCCCCCTTTCTGGATGTTACGTTTTGTAACAATATATCACGTACTTGAGAGCCCGACAATTCCGGGTAATAAGCCTTAATCAAAGCTGCCACCCCCGCCACGGACGCTGACGCCAGACCGCCACCGCTTCCCGTTTGGTATGTATCACCTGTATAGGTAGAGTATATATTGATACCCGGGGCAAATAAATCCAGTTCCTTTGCCCCGTAGTTCGCGTTCAACGACGGGTTCCCCTCCTTGTCCGAGGAGCTGACGATCATGAGGTTTGTCAATTCCTTGTCGCCGGTCATCCGACGGTTCGGGTAAAACATCTGTTTTGCCAGATCCTGAGATAATTCCCACGCGGGTACAATCACTAATACCCCCTTGCTTTCGGCATAACGCAAAGCCTCGCTCATCCACTCCTTCTGCCCGTCGGGATACAACGTGTTTTGTTGAGGCAACACGACCACGTCAGCACCGTGATCCACCGCATAACGGATGGCTAACACCATATCTTTGATGTACGGCTCTCCGCCAGAAGCCAATACGCGCAATGTCATGATTTCCGCCTCATCCATGATACCGTCACCGCCTAAGCCATTACCTCTCTTTCCCCCGATAATCCCAGCCTGCATCGTTCCCAACCCCGCATCGGATGTCAACAACACGCTGTTGCCGTATTTATTGTCATTTATATTCAAATAATCGTCACCGACAATATCCTCCCGGCCATCATAACCGTATTGTTTCAACACCTCCTCGTAGGCCTCTTTACCGCGGGCAACACTGGTTTCCACGAAAGTTTTGTACACGAAGTCCATGTCATCGGTTTTATATAACTGGAAACTCATCGCGATAAACGAGAATACCACCTCACTCAAAGTATCTTGAGGGGCATTCAGGTCGTAACAAGTCTGAAATTCCTGCAACGTGATCTTCTGTCCGGGAAATCTCGCGTTCAATTCCTCCTTAAACTTTTGTCCGTATTCCTCAATAACATAAGCCAAATTCCACCCGCCATAGATTCGAGCAAGCTGGGATTCGGGCATAACCACATTCTTGTAATAAGAATACTCGGACAAGTTCTCCGGTGCCTGCACCTTAACCCTTTTCCCGTCTATTATCTTGAAAAATTCCCCGTTGCTTGTGATATAATCAGCGTATTTATCTTTCAGACGCAGAAATTCCCGATCGCCCTCCCGCATCAGCCATTCCATAACCTGTCCCTCCTTACCGCCCAAAAAGTTCCAACCGTTAATATCATCCACCAAACCGTTCTTGTCGTTATCCTTACCGTCCGCCTTTTCTTTCGGGTTCACCCAGATAGCCTGCCGCAAGTCCTCATGCTCCACATCCAACCCGCTTCCGATCAATGCGACAATCGGTCTTTTCTTTATTTTCTTTCCTTTCAGAAATTCATAAGCCTTATTTATCTCTGCCCCATACACCCCGTCTTCCTCGAAAGAACAATTGTACCAATCCAGATCCGCTTGTTTCTTTTGGGACTGGCTTTCCTGTTTAATCAATTGTGCACTCGCCACGCAAGCATACAACCCGATCACAAGTAATAAAAAATACTTTTTCATCATCTACAGAATTTATCATGTTATACAATACGAAAAAACTAAAAATATAAAGTTACTCGTGCGGCTGGAATCAAAAATCTAAAATCATAAATCTAAAATTATTCCCGTCTGGCTTTTAAAATCGCCTCTCTCACTTGCTCTCCCCGTAAGCCGCGTTCAAGGATTTTACCCTCTTCGTCTACCAGAAGGATAAAAGGTATACCGTAGAAGCCATAGGCTTTTTGAATCTCGTTCGGGGTATCGCCGATCGTGAATCCCTCTTTATTCCAAAGCATTACCCAAGGCAAATTCTCCGTTTCCAACATTTTCCGCCAATCTTTTTCCCGTTTATCGAGCGAGATACTGATAAATACCAGATCATCCCCTTTCAAATCGTTATAGATCGGCAAAAGGCTTTTCATCTCATGCCTGCAAGGACCGCACCATGAAGCCCAGAAATCAATTAACACCAGTTTCCCCCGGAAGTCACTTAAACGAACCATATTACCTTCCGGATCTACATAATTGAAATTAAAAGCCTGTGTCCCTACCGCGAATCGAGCCAGACTATCCACCCGATTAGCCAACCATTGCACGGTCAAAGCATCCCGTTCTTCTTCCGCAATTTGTTCCAGCAACATTTTGTTCGGTTCATACGCCTCGATTTCAGACAGATATGCCAATGCACTGTACATCGTTCCCCGTAAACGCCCTTTCACCCCCGGATCGATCGTTTTCTTTTTTTGACTTTGCTCCGCGGGCATCCATTTTAACAATTCCAAGAAATCGTCAATCCCGGAAAAACTCAAAGAACTGTTCTCCGGTTTCACCTCATCGTAATACCCTTTAATGGTAACTTCGGTATTCGTCAGGTACACCGCCTGTCGCGTAGTCCCGATCCATAGGATATACAAATCCGGCTCGATTTCCCTGCTCCCGGAGGAAAACGTTCCCCCGCTAGGGACTTGAACCGATAACAAGGATTCTCCGTTTATGGTTTCCACGCGAATCTCCGTGGGATTCAACACGCGCAATTTACCCGACAATTTGAATCCAGTTTGAGCAAAAACGGATACTGTACTTCCCAAAAACAGAAGCATGATTCCAAATCTTAACATACGTCAGTTTTATTATTTGCAGGTTGTCCGAAGTATCGGACAGCCTGCAATTAAATTCAATTGATAGCGGTATCGCCTATCCTCTGCAAATCAATCCCATAGCTCTTGAAATGATTTATGATCGCCGTGTATTTCTTTTTGATTAATCCATACGTGTCCTTACGGTCATTCAGTATACCGTGGAAGGAATCGTCGTCCTCGTCCACTTCACGCGTCAAATCATCGTATGACGTGGAAAGTATCGCTTCCAGATAATGTTGCCAGTCCGTGTTCGTTTTATCATTATTATCATACATAACAAAACCGCGTTCATAATAGTTATAGCGCGACATATCCGAGCCATAATCACTGTAACTATAAAACTCCGTGGATAGCGGTATTTTAGCGTTACTATTCAACCTTGCCAAAAAGGTCAAATTTATATCTAACCTTATTTCAGTCTTCTCCTCCGGCGACAAAGACAGTATTCGCTCCGAACCCCAGTTAAATGCCAAAAGATCAAAGCTACTGAATATATTTACATCCCAACGTTCCCCGGCACGGTCTACTTGCTCTAACTCTTTGCACAACAACATCTTTAAAGGCAAACACCGTTGCAAGGTGGAATCCGGATAGAAGGACAAGAATAATTTCTCTATCAAATCCAACTGCTGCCCCACGTACTCCTCGTCCGCCTGTTCCCCGTAATATCCGGCAACCCATGGATAAGCATTCGCATCGGTATCCTCTTGCGCCTCATTCCACTTCGTCGGTGACCAATACAAATCTCTCGGACTCCACTTATACAAAGCGAAAATGTTGTAACGATTCTTCCATTCAACAATCTTGTCATCATAGTCATGTTCACCCTGCGGTACGAAATCACCATATATATCCCCCTCGGAAGGGCTCAACTTATGCTCGTCATTACAAGCGAGCATACTTATAGTAAAACTTAAAAGTAAATATCCTATTATTTTATTCATAACACGCTCTGTTTAAAATTCGACAATTAACGAGGATTTTGTTGCAAATAAGGATTACGGTCGCTTGCCTCCTTCGGTATAGGTAATACATACCACGGGGAATTAGCTTCCAGCACGAAAACCTGAGCATCATTTTCAGAATCGACGAAGAACTTATGTTCGATACGAGGCATTCCCATCCGGCGCAAATCGAACCAGCGATGATCCTCGAAATCCAACTCCCGACGTCTTTCTTCCTGATAAAATTTATACAAACTTTCCGGTGTTGAAACATCTATATCCGCCCGCTCTTCAATATTGACATACACCTCTTCCAAAATGTTATAGCGACTCGCTCGCAAAGTATTCAAATCGGCTAAAGCTACCGTACGGTAACTGTTGTCCCGCGTTTCCATGTACTTCTGAATATTTGCTTCCGCCCGATTCAAATACACTTCACCCGTGCGGATCCCTTTCGAACCCTTACCCGTGGCTGTACCCTTGTAACCGAAACAATAGTAAGTCTGATAAGTCGTGAAATCCATTCCTCTTTCATGACCGGAAATTAGCCTCAGATCATCCTCCTCAAACGAATCAATCAAATCATCCGACATACTGAAAACCGGACGATGATCATAACCACCGTAAGAGAAGAAAGCATTAACAGTTTCCCGACTCTCGTAAATCCACAATACCTCGGTACTAACATCCAAGTCGTACAATCGCGTAAAAGTATAATAATCCCAATCCGCCCCTTGCGCCAAAACGGTAAGCACGGGTTTCTCGTTCAGAACTTCCGTCGCGTATGCGGCCGCTTCATCCCATTTCCCCATGTACAAATACACGCGGGATAAAAGAGCTTTTGCCATTAACGGGGAAGCCTTATATAAAGTCACGTTCAGCCGGTTCTCATCCATCAGTTTAATTCCCGTCAACAAATCATTTTCAATCTGTTCGTACACATCGAACACGGAAGCACGGGTAAAATAACTGTCATCTACTCCCATGTTCAACTTCAAGGGAACTCCCGGATTTTCTCTAGGATCACCCACCGTGTAAGGCAAGCCATGAAGATTTACCAGAAAGAAATAACTCCATGCCCTCATCGTCAACGCCTGTCCCCGCACATTCTCTTTCGTTGCCTGCTCTCCCTTTACGCGCTCCAGATATTCCAACACGGTATTACAACCCATGATTCTCGTGTAGAATTTCGCCCACGAGTTCATCCCTTGCAGACCGATCAGATCTTCATACATTCTCTCATCCCATGAAAATATCAAACGACCGTTTTCCAACATACTCCTGTATTGCTCCTGATTCTGTAGCCCGTTGCATTTGGCGTTATCCGTCAATAACTCCAAGTAAGGACATTCATACGAATTCATCGGGTAAACCTCGCCTGCCATCAATTGGATCAAATCATCCACCGTTGTCGGACGAACCTCGTCCTGACTTGTTTCTTCCAAGAAATCGCTACAAGCGCTTAAACCAAACACGAGTAGCACACCCCATATAATTATTTTATACTTCATACTCTCTTTTCATTTATTAAAAACTCATTCTTACACTAAACGTATAGTTCTGACTTATAGGCTGTGAACCCGTGGCTACTTCCGGGTCTTTTCCCTTGAAATCCTTGCTCACGATAATGAACGGATTGGAAACGGAAAAAGACAAACCTACATTCTGGGCAAACTTCGAAACCAGCGATGAGGGGAGATTGTAATCCAGCGAAATATTATTACATCTCAGGAAAGAAGCCTTGGCAACCCGGATATCCGAGAAATTGTACATCCGATAAAGTAAATCCGAACCGGAAGGTAATTCTATCGAGGCTCTTCTATACTCCGGCAATGAAGGAATATTCGTGTTTTTCTCGTCACCCGGCTTTCTCCACCTCTTCACGAGGTCTTTCGGCAGATTATTATATTCATTCGGCGTCGTGTTGGTCATATCCGAATCAAACATCGGCGCTAAAAATTTCTTCCCTCCCAACTGTACGTTAAACGATGCAGACAACGTCAACGTTTTGTAACGGAAAGAGGTCGATAATCCTGCCGTTAAATCCGGATCCAGTTTACCCATATACTTCATGTATTGCGTCGCATCCGTTTCTGCCAGAATATTGTTTTCCATTCCACTCAGGTTAAATTCGGGATTCCCGTTCTCCGCCGAAAGTCCGGCAAATTCAAAAGCCCAAAAGCCGGAAACCGGATACCCCTTCTTATGCAACGTCCCGGACTTTGCCACCTGCCAACTTTCGTTTGAAGCCAACTCGCTCGTCAACTTATTGTAATTCTTCGACGTGTTGAAACTCACTGACCACACGAAATCCTTCGTCCGCACGGGTGCGAAACTCAAGCTAATTTCCCAACCGGAATTTTTCATCGTTCCCCCGTTCATCGGCATGTTAGCAACTCCATTTTCCAACGGAACTTCCTTCATCACGATAATATCTTCTCCTCTTTTCCAGTAATACTCGAAAGAACCGGAAATCTTATTCTTCCAGAACACGAAATCCACCCCTAAATCCGTCGTTTTATTCTTCTCCCACTTCAATTTCGGGTTCGGCAAACTCTTGATTTTAAGCAAATATTCACCCGTCGCATCACTGATTCCTTGTGAACCGTCCGGGATATAAGCTATCAAATCCGGTCCCGCACCTTCACTCACGTTTCCTTGGAAACCATAAGAAGCACGGATGCTGAACTCGTTAAGTATATCCTGTCCTTCTAGGAAACGCTCGCGTCCCATATTCCATCTCAAACCAACAGACCATACCGGTTGATAACGGGCACTTTTATCCTGCCCGAAACGATTGGATGCATCCGTACGGATACTGGCATTCAACACGTAACGTTCATCATACGTGTACGTGAAAGCGCTATAAAAAGAAAGCGTGTTTATTTTGCTATCCGAGATTTTCGTGGATATTTGGTTGTAAAGTGTATTCTCCCGTAAATCTCCCATAGTATTCTGTGTCGTCAGAGGAGGATTGACCACAATCTTACCGCGTCCCGGTATATAGCCGTAAAGTGTTTGCGACAAACCGTCGTATTTTGCGCTCGTCACCTCTTGACCAGCCATAGCGGTAATTAAATGAGTACCAAAATTCTTCACGTATGAAAACTGATTCCTCCACGTGTAGTTTGACTTTCTATTCTCTGTAATAGACAATTCACCGCCATGAGGCAAACTCGACATCTTATAATCCAGATCCGAAGACAAGTACTCGCCGAACTCGTACCCGCGGATATTAGCGATATAATTCGAGTATTCGGTAGCGTGCGCCTCCCCGTAAGAAGACGAATAACTGTACCCGAAGGTAGACTCGAACTTCAATCCTTTCAAGATTTCTAACGTCATTTGCAAATTCGCGTTAATGGAATTTGTCGTGTTTTCATTCCCGGTATTTTCCAACTCGTTCAGTACATTATATTTGCCACCGTTACGAGCCGTGTAGTAAAAATATTCACCCTCATCATCATAAGCCGCGATCACCCGGCTCGTGGTCGACGCGTAATTGTAAGGCGACACCTTATTGAAACCGGTTGTTTTAGAAACATTTCCCGCCATTCCGGCATTTATTTGAAGTTTATCCCACAACATCGTGTTCAAACTCACGTTTCCGGAATAACTTTCGGAATCATTTCCCTTGGCGGTTCCGTTATTTTTCGTGATACCGAAAGAAGCGTAATACGAGGTATTTTCACTTCCCCCCGAAATACTCAGGTTATGCTTATGGCTAAACGGGTTCTCGAATAAAAGATCGAACCAATCCGTATTTGTAACCTCTAATTTTTTTACCCCCTCGTTAAACTGGGCATAAGTGATTTTCTCCTGCAAATAAAGCTGCATAAGCCCCTCGAATCCCACGGGTGTCAATGCTTGACTTCCCACCAAACCTCTTTCGAAAATTTCTTTCGACACGTCCATACGCTCCTTGGAATTCATCAGATTCATCTTATCATAGGTTACTTTGGAGCCGACTGAAAAATTTCCGCTATAACTGAGCGACAATCGTCCTTTCTGCCCTTTCTTCGTGGTAATCACGATTACCCCGTTCGCCGCTTTCACGCCATAAATAGCCGTTGCCGAAGCATCTTTCAACACGGTTATATCCTGAATATCGGACGGGTTCAACCAAGCAATGGCACTCCCCACGAAATTACGGATCACATCAATATTATCCTGATTATTCCCGAACAAAGTAAACTCCTCTGTCTTGAACGGAAGCGGGTCTTGTTGAATAATTCCGTCAACCACCCAAACCGGTTCCTGACTTCCCAATAAAGTGGAAGTACCGCGAACACGCACTTTCTGGCGGGTTCCCACCAAACCGTCTTGATTGGTGATTACCAATCCCGGTAGCTTTCCCTGTAATGCCTGTTCCAATGACTGTGTTCCGTTCAATACCAATTCGTCCGCACTAATCGTACTCACGGAACCTGCCATATTGGATTTCTTGACAGTTTGGTAACCAGTTACCACGACTTCGTCCATTTCACGGGCATCCTCTTCCAACACCACGTTCAACTCTTTCTGCCCGTGCCATACCACTTGTTCCGTTTTCATTCCCACAAACGAGAATAAAAGAGTGACGCTATCTCTTCTTACCGTCGTGAAAGTAAATTCTCCCTTCACGTTGGAAGCCACCCCGACACTCGTTCCCTTTTCGATAATTGTCACGCCGGGTAAGGGCTCTCCGTTTTTATCTTTCACGCTACCCTTAATGACTAACATTTTATCTTCCGGCTCCTCGTCCTTCGCCCGAATCACGATCAGACGTCCGTTAATCTCGTAAGTCAATTTCGTTTTAGCCAGACAGATATCCAACACTTCTCTCAAATCTGCTTGCTTCACGTTAATATCAATAGCTGAAATATGATCCACATCCTCGATAGAGTACAGAAAAGTAAATTCCCCCTTCTGTTCTATCATTTTGAATACACTCTCCAACTTTCCCCCCGTCACGGAAATATCATATTTCGCTGTCTGGGAATACGCTCCTGCCATACTTTGCAGAACGCTCATCAAAAGTAATAACACTGTCACTCTCATTTTCAAAAAAGTAATTTGCATTTTTCTCCTGCCGAGAAAACTCGATTCTCGCTTTTTTTTCATAGTTTTGTACTAATTATTAAGGTTAAACCCGATTGCAAGCTTGTTGGCGCAAGCAAACAATCATGAAACTTTAAGCAAGGACGTGTTGGCGCACGTCTTTGTTTTTTATCTAATTCTCACAATAATTTTCTGTTCATCCACTGTAAATGATACTTTACCTGTTTTTTCCAACATCCTCAAAGTTTCCGCGATATCGGAATATCTTTCCATTGTACCGGAGAACAAAATATCCTTCGTCCGGCTCTGCTCGTAGAACACAGTCACGTTATACCACCGCGCGACATCGTCCAGAATAGACTCCAAACGCTCGCGACGGAAGACAAACTGTCCTTTCGTCCATGCCCGATACGCCTCTGCATCCACTTCCCGTACTTCCAGTTTATTCTCCCCGACAATCAAATCCGCCTGTTGGTTCGGTTCAAGTATCACGCTCTCCGATAGTGTTTTTACCTCCACCTTTCCACTAAGCAAGGTAGCGGTCGTCCGCTCGTCGGAAGGGAACGATTTCAAGTTAAAGGAAGTACCCAACACCGTTACCTGCATCCCGTTTACTTCTACACGGAAGGGTTTCGTGTCATCTTTTTTTACTTCAAAATACCCCTCACCCCAAAGTATTACCTGCCGTTCATTCCCCACGAAAGCAACCGGATAAGTCAACTTCGACCCGGCATTCAGCCACACCCTCGTTCCATCAGCCAAGGTCACGTTAAACTCTCCCCCTTTCGGGACTTCCAGCACATTCAACCTTTCCGCCTGCACATCGGTTTCCGCTTGATAAACCAAAGTATTGTCTATTTGCTCTATTTTCCCGGATAGGCTATCGTTCACAATCACACCGCTATTTTTTCCCAAGACAACTTGTTTGCCCGTCTCCAGATGCAAAATAGCTTTCCGCTCTCCCGGTACTATCGCCACCACCTTCTTCACCTCCTTTTGCTCATCTACCCGTCCCGTCATCATAACGGCGAACCATCCCGCCGCAACCAGCACAATCACGGAAGCCGCGTAACCGATCCATCGCCACGACAAGTTCCGGCGACGGGGCGCAATTTGTTGCTCCAGCCGACGCCACACCTCTTCCCGGTGAATCGCACGATACTCGTCATAACTCCTGCTCAACGCACTTCCCTCGGACAACTCGTCAAATAGCTGACGATTAAAATCAGACTCATCCACCCAAGCGAACAACTCCCGTTTTTCCTCATCGGTAGCAATCCCTATTTTTACTTTGTAGATTAAATCCGCTATCTGAATATATCTTTTTGTCATATATTTATTGCATTTACATTACTAAAACAACCGAGAAGAAAAAACGGGTAGTGAAAATGAGAAAAAAATTTGGAACGTCTTAAATAAAAAACAGAAGGTAGAAGTTATCCCTTAATTTCTCACGCAACAATTTATAAGCATTCTTTTTATGAAATTTCACCGTGTTCAACGAGATCTTCAGTTCCTCGGCAATCTCCTGATTATCCATTCCCTCCATATACAACAAACATACTTTCCTGCTGTGTTCGGGCAAAGAATCAATCGCCGTGAATATCAACCGTCGGGTTTCCTCCTCTATCACCGACTTCATGTAATAAAGTTCGGAGTCCTCCTCCCGTAGCATATCATTCACGTATTCCCGCTCCACTTTACGATGCTTCAACACATTCAACGCCTTGTTGCGCACCGTGGTATAAAGATAAGCCTTCACCGAAACCTCATCCGGAAATTCCCGTCTATTCTCCCACAAAGCCAGAAAAGTATCCTGCACCAATGACTCACATTCTTCTCTCTCTCCCAAATAACGATCAGCAAAAAGAACTAACGTATTGAAATATTGATTGAACACGTTCTTGAAATCAAGACGTGTACCATTACCCAATATAATACTGTAATTCCTATTCATAACTGCATCTTTACTCACCTCAGAGCGTAGCAAATATGCAAATAAATTTTGAAATACGCTAAAAGTCTTGTATTCTATTATCAGAATACAAGACTTGACAAATTTTCTTTTTCCGAAAACAAAGCTTGATATTTACCTTTTGGTTAAAACCAACAATTTTCAAAAAAAGGTATTAACTATTTACTTTTTCAACAATTGCTCTTGAATAATCTTCTCGAATGCCTCCGGCAAAGCGCCTGTTTCTATAATCGGTTTACCCCCGACAGGAATAAAAAACAAA
>OGKG01000445.1_pt1 | contig 53218 bp, 33 predicted proteins | sample 1572201 | NCBI WGS metagenome assembly OGKG01 (sample SAMEA2582146, study PRJEB24529) | metagenome | biome: Human gut stool | place: China | collected 2011 | reverse complement strand
TTAATCTTCCACGCAACGGATAAAACAAGCATCACTTTTTTTATCCCCTCCTTTCTTCGCAAAGACATTAGCGTCATCTAATGAGTTAAAATCAAAAGTAAAATAATTTATATCCCAAGCAACTTTAGAACCCGGTTCTACTTTATTATTCAACCAATAAACCGCCCCCGGTCGCCGGAATAGATCATAGAATAAAGGATTATTTTTGGGATTGGGGTAATAATCTATTCTCCCGGAAGCATATCTAAGTACACCTCTTCCATTAGTATTCTCATTAAACGGAGTACCGCCCCACGGCTCATAATCATAGTTCCTTCGGTGCCCATATCCCGATGCTCCTACAGGAAAAAACACATGCTTACCATTAGTCTTATTATACACGAAACATCCTCTCATTCCATAGCCGCTAGCTTTCCCATCTGCACCGATACGGTATTCATAAACGTCCTGAATACTTGCGCGAGTATCATTAGCCTCATCACCATAAAGCACCCCATACCCCTGTTGGATATTTGCATCATCAAAAAGAGCTTGGTAATCCTCGTACTTTGCAATTCTTGCTCCATTCCCTAAATTCACCTTCCACGTGGGAGATGTGTCAGAAGTTCCAGCATCTATCTCTCCCCACAGCAATTTTTTTTCACTCCCCACTATTGTAAATTCCTTATCTTTAGCATCTTTAAAATCTTCTTTTTTAACATTAGTCCACGGGGTTCGAGAATTTACCTGATTGGATGCCGCGATGGGCTGCTTCAAGTTATCAAAACGGAATAAGGAACCCTCGTCAAGAGGATTGGCAGCCTCTCGCGTCTCGCTAACTAAATTGCGGGTATGCCACTTTGCTTTATTGCTCACAAGCTGCACCGGGGCATCTCCCTGCATCACGAAAATCAAGTGTTGGCAAGTATAATTATGATAGTCTACACGAATAATCGTGTGACGAGCCTCCCCCTCTTTGAGTTTCCCTTTGAAATTCACGGTGAACTCGATAGGACTTCCCGTCTTTCCTACCACCTCCTGACCACCATTGAGTGTAATAAAATCATCCCCTTCAAAAGAAACTCCATCCACCTCCTCGGGAATATAAGCCCGCCAAGGTCCTTCGGATGGGAAAACTTCAAACTCGGTAGCCTCCTCTTTAGGCAATCTCATCAATTTCACGTGAAAGGAAGTCGTGTTCTCCGCGCTTCGATAAATTCCCTTGGGATTGACAACACGTCGCACCTGAAAAATCTTTGCCGTATCTTTTAATATCTTTTCACCCCTCTCGTCATCAAACTTGATTTTCGCGGTAAATTCCACTTCTGCACGGCGTTGATAGGCTACATAAGGATTATTACCGGTATAAGCTGTACTAATAATCATCTGTTTAGCTCGGGTATACAACGGAATCTTCACATTGACGGTTTTATTCCCTTCGGTAGGTTTTATACTATAATTACCATTATCATCATCAACGTACTCTGTTTGTCCCTCGCTTATAGTGTAACTCCTTTTTCCCCTTTCTTTACTATTATAGTAGTGTTCATTACCAGCAGTATTATCCTTAGTTCCAACATACTCCACGCCAGCCGCCTCATTTGCTTGGTCAGGATCAATTGTCAGCACTCTGGCAGTGGTCTTGCGAAGCGACAGAAAACCATTCCAAGGTGCATTTTCAGCACTGGACGTCACCGCACAATCATACTGCCTCGCATAATCCAGTGTTGAAGCCCCCTCCGGAGCCCAATTGTTGAATATAATTCTCGCGTCCAAAGACAAAAGTTTAGCCCCGGCAGTATTGATTTTTAGAGGGAAATCCATGGTACGATTATAAAGATAAGAAATGTAATAAGGCTGCGGCACTTCAATACCGGGTACTTCCTCTTCATACTCGATATGCCAATCCACATCGTTCGCAAACTTATTGAACTTGAGAGTTAATTTATAGTGATAGTTTCGTTCAGCATTATAATCCTTGATCACGTCTTTTCCTAGCATAAAACGATAGACTATATCGCCACTCCCCACGCGTTCTTCATTAGAGGACACGTAATATGCCCTTACCTCTATATAGGTTCCCGAGGGCTTCGCATCTTTATAAGCCTTATCATCTTCCTTACCTCCTGTCGGGTAGCTTACCGAGGAATTGTTACCACTTACATCTTGCCGCTTATCACTTTCAGTTCCTTCCTCTCCCTCTCCCTGCATATTCTCGAAGAAGTAAAGCGCATCAACAGTCTCTCCATGAGGATCTTTTTCATTTTTATCCGGATTTGCGCTACTGTATTTAGGAGTTCCTTTCGTGATTCTCGCTTTATAATTAGAGTTATAAGTGGTGTTGCCTTCGGAATAATCGATTAACTCCCCATCCTTTATAAGAGCGGCTTTATCTTTTGTAATATCGGGAGCATTCTCTTTTCCTAAAAAACAAGTAGCCGGAATATCCTTGATTTGTACTGATTTTAAATAAATGTACACGTTCTCGTTAAGATCCGTCCCATCGTAAGCCACGGTCACTTTCGATGCCGCACGACGTACCCAAGCGTGCAACTTCGTTGTATTTTTATTAATAAACACCGTTCCATCCGTGGCATCTATCTTTCCATCCTCTGAAAAGTGACCGAACATTTGGCTGTTCTTTGTCACATCCTCGGCAACCCAGTTAAAAGATATTCCTTTCAATCCATCCCGAGTCTGAATAGCGTCTTTATAAATATCAAGTTCCAGATCCAGATTGGCAACCGCGTAAACATAGTACCGTCCTTGAGGAACAGCCCGTTTAAATGCTGCACGGGAGGTTTTCGATTCAGCATAGGGTCCACCTGTTGTAAGGTCATTCCTGCCAATTGTTGTCTCCGTGAAATCTTCAATCTTGTACTTCTCGACCAACATTCCATCCTCCGAGTACAACAACATCCATAAACTGCTAATCTCTTTTATCGCATTCCCCGCTGTTCTACTCGCTCCATTTAAGGCAGGAACCAATGGTTTAAATTCCACGGTAGCAGTCACCACACTCTTGGCTCCGGGAGTAAAATCATCTTCTTCTCCCAACGGTTCATCCTCGCAAGCGGTAATAAAGATGAACAACATACATAAAAGACTATATATTATATCCCGTTTCATATCTCCTTAAGTTTTCAGTTTATCCCGAAACCCGGTTCGAGTTCAACTTCTCTATAAGGTTCAACATTTACCTCGAACTCTAAATTCTTGTTATTAATCGTGATATTAACCACGACATGCGTGTTTCTCGGGAGTTTTCGAGGTAAATTTTCGAGAACCCCTTCCATGTTGGCACCGTTCACCTTGATTCCCACGGAATACGCTCCCTCGTGTTTTCCCTCCAGCAAATAAATAGGCTTCAAAGCGACCTCTTTATTAACAGGTAAAGAAATCTCAAGCCCCTCTTGTTTGTAATCGTATTCTTTGGCAAACGAAGGTATATCATAAGTTTGTAGCGCTAAATATTTATTGCCATCAATTTCCTCGTTCTCGTATTTCGCGTTACGCGGCAAGTAATACTCCTTGTCCATCATATTTTTGATAGTCAATTCGGTTAATTTGCTATCTTTCGAACCTTTATTCGTGATTCGGAACGAGAATTTCACGGCACTCCTCGTCACGAAAAGCTCACACTCATGATCCTTTTTGGGTACATACACCCAATGACATTCGCTCATAGGCAAAGCCCCCTCCAATTGCCCGGAAGGCATGTCCAACCGGACAGTCAATTCGGAAATCTCTTCTGTCGGGAATACTGACCCAACTGCCATGCTTTCAAGAAAACTTGTTAAAGAAACCGATTCATCGCTATCTCCATGACCGACCTTGATTTTCTCGTTATCCTCGTTCACGAAAAGGTAAATCTGTTTCCATTCCTTGCTAACCACCTTCAAACGTTCGCTCAAGCGTTCATTCATTACGGCTGGCTGAGAAAGATTCATAAGGCCATTTTTCTCGACTATACCATTCTCTCGCACCACGACAACACGCAACTTTTGCATCTTCTCGTCATCATTTGCAGGCCCTGCATCTTCCTTAACACCACGAGCCAAGGTTTGAGCCACGTCGGATAACGCCACACTGATATCGAGATTCACTAGAACCTCTTCCCCGGCATCTTCCTTCGTATCCCGACTACACCCTCCTGCTAACAAGGATGCCGTTAACCACAATATGATAACATACGCAACCTTTTTCATTATCATATCTCTGCATCATTGATTCTAACCGTCCAATCATTAATCTTTATCTTCGTTTTCAGCCACGTGTGATCCTCATCAAGAAAAAACAGCATCGACCACTCGCTCCTTCGGTCCAAGAACTCCTGTTTGTCCATATCTTTATGAAACTCGCTCCTGAACAAAAGCAAGTAATTGTTCAACGGGATGTTCACCACTTCCTCGCCATCCTTCCGGCGAATCACGAGTTTCGGGCTATTTTTAAGCATCAGCCGTGAAGTCGAAAATTCCGCGTACGCCTCGATAACCTCCTTGCTTCCCTCCATCACTCCCGTCGAAGCTTGTCCTCGAGCCCAAGGGGTATACGTCTCGACTCCGTTCGGGATCAAATCGTTATCACAAGCAAACAAGGTGTTATCATCCGTGATCTCGAAATCAAAATCCTTATCATCTACCGGGTCTCCGTTCATCTGTTGCAACATGATTCGGATATTGTTGGTATTCTTCATCATCTCTACCACGCCCTCTTGATACAAGTCGGCAGTGGCAAGCGTTAGCTGCCCCCAGTACATATCGTGCAACTTTTTCCGGTCGGGATTCGTCAAACAATCCACATCCATCTTTGCCCGCACATCGCTATACTTGCACCCCGATTCCGGTGTCCGTACCATGGAAAAAGAACTTTTCCCGCAAGCCATCCCCCCGTAAGCCACGAAACGATAATTCCCCGGTTCGAGGTCCAACGTCATCCGAAAACCCTCGTCACGCAGTTCCGGTCCTGTCACCACACGGGTACCCACGTGATTGCCTTCCTCGTCATATATATAAAGTGTCAAGCAATCCACCTTCTTGGGGAAAGCGTTGGCAAACTCCATGTTGTAGTCGTAGATAAAACGAAGCGATACCCCGTGTGCGCATGGATCAAGATCTTCATATATTTTCTCGCACGAAGAGAAGGCAAAGTTCATCGATGCGACACAGAGCGTCGCACCGATGATTCTTGAAACTATATTTCGTTTTCTACTTTGCATGTCGTTTCTTAAAATTCGATATTATTTACACGAACTACCCAAGGCAACACCTCAACGGAAAGCGTCAGGTAAACATCGCCTTTTTCGTCAGGATCTTCCGGGTCAACAGGGTCCGGATCGTTATCCGAAATGCGCGGGTGACCAAGACGATCAATTTTAGTAACAGCAAGCTTATATACATTGTTACGTACCACGGCAAACTCCATTGGCCCCATAATCCCGTTATTCACGTTATCATTATGACGAACCCAATAGAAATAATAGCAATAATACCCGGCAGGGTCATCCCCCTCTTTACTAGACTGGTAAATAGTAAACAGAGAATTTACTGCAGCTGCTCTAAACTTTTCCCAATATTTCATGTCATTTATATTGGCATGATTATTTTCTTCATGCCATGCATTCCATAAATAATCTGGGCTATTTATATCTTTACTATAAACAGCAGGTTTTGTTACCTTACCATCATTCCCCACTTCCTCTACACAAATTTCCTCAGCGTTTTCAGGCACCCCAAATACAGCCTTGTAAAATTCTTTATTAGCTTCGGGTCTTAAAGCAGCAGCACGTACTTCTTTCCAAGTCACATAAATATTCGTCAAATACGTGTAAAGAATATCATCTTTCATGGACTCTCCCGTAACCTTGGCAAGAGCTTTAGTCAAAGAAGTCTCAGGCGCACTCTCGGGAACGATCATCTTCCCTTTAAAAACAATTCCAGTAGTAATTCCCTGTCTTTGTTTTAATGCTCCGGGAATAGTGTTTTCCGTCACATAACGCCAAATCTTATATTCTTTATCTTTATACTCGTCTTTTTCAGCGTTATCAGCCAATATCTTAGCAATATCATGAACATCCCATTGGGCACGTGCATTTTGGTCTATTTTCCACGTTCCATCCACCACAGCACCAAGGCAATAATCAAAATGATCTTTATAGCTATTTATATCTATATTATCACCGTTTTTATACTCGGCATCCGTGTCTACCACATAGTTCGTCGCAGTTTCCACACCACACATATCACAGTCTGCATCCAATCCGGTTGAGGACACGCGACGCAAGTAGTAAAAGTTTTTACTCATGTTCACCAATGCAATCTTTTGCAATTGAATTTGCATAATGGTATTTCCTTCTTGTTTGACAACATCATAGGTATTATTATTTCTACTTCCATCTTTAAAATCAAAACGAGCAACAGAACGTTCTACTTTGATAGCTCCAGTTCGACTATTATCAACTTCCTTGTCGCTACCATAATTGTTCCTCCCAGATAAATCGAACGCGTTACTTTCGGCTGTATAATCATCCCAATATTCCAATTTTTTAGGTAATTTCTTTTCCGCTATTATGGCATTAGACATCAAAAATTTATTTTCTGCCCAAACCTCTTTCGTTATTTCGGCACTCTCATTTACCCAATCTACAGATCCCTCTTGTGCCTTTGCAATCGTATTTTTTAAAGCTTCCGTGGGATTACAGAATACATAAACGTGTATTTTATCATTTACTAAATCCTTATTGGGATCTGTATTTTTACTATAATAATTAGCTAAGGTCGATTTACTAATTTTTTTGGTCGTGTTGAAAGACGACGAAGGCAATACTTTGATGGCATTATCCGTTTCTTCCACTATACTCTGAGCGATAAATTTGTCATCTATTGTTGCCAACACGAGCAAAACTTCTCCCACCTTGTTCTCGTAATCCTTCCCCATTTCCTCTCCATCAGTACTACCTCCTTCCGGTTTTGTTTCACTGCGAGCACCGATCCCTCCCCCGGCAGGAAGTTGTACCGAAACATTCATGTAAACGGCATCTTTAGATCCATTCAGATCCCCGTCTGAATCGTCACCTGTAAGGGTGTCATTGCTACACCCGGCGAACAGACCCATCACGAGAATGCTCGCGAAATAATTCCACATTTTTTTCATCTTTCCTTTTTATTTAAATTGGTCATTTTTTACTTCTTCTACTTGGCGCAAAGCATCTTCAGCCTCGGCTATGCCCTCTCGGGCTGCCTCGGCGAAAAACCTCATCGCCGTTTCATAATCTTTCAATAGTGCGGCATAGACCCCTCGGGCATAAACTGCTTCCCCACGGTCACCCGCCTTATCCAAGTAACGAGCAGCTCCCTTCAAGTCGCCCTTCGCCATGGCGGCATTGGCAGCATTTAAGTTAGCGACCTCATCCCCCGGGAACATCCGCACCGCAATCTCGAAAGCCTCGTTGTACTCGTCACCGCCCGGCTCCAAACCTTGCGCGGCAATATACAACTCCCGAAGGCTCAATTTCTGCGGTTGCGTTTTCATGATTCGACGTATCTCTTCAGCACTCGTGTAAGTACGTACCACGTATCGCACCACGTAATCCGAATGCCGCAAACCGGGATACACGTTCTTCAGTAGGAACTGGTATTCCTCCGGATAAGTCGATTTTATCATCTTCTCTTTAGCATCCGGCTCCACACTGGAATGGATAAGCGCCAGTATCGCATCACGATTTCTCAAATTCGTGCTGTCCACGTAAGCCTCCAACCCTGCCCAATCTTCCGGCTCATAGGAAGTCAAGAGCACGCTATCCGGGAAGTGATACAACTCCCGTACGTACGTTTTCAATGTTGCCGTTCTTCCCTTGGCAAGACGGGTATTATTCGCGTAAGTACCCTCGGGCGAAGCGTATCCCTTGATGCTTAACGAAGTGATACGGACATCCGGATCATTCCGCACCACGTCTATCGTCTGCCTGATCTTCCGCAATTCCGACGGGTTTTTCCGGTAGTCCTCGTAAATCTCCGTGCGATTCACCGGGAAATCGATATAAGCGGAACCTTTCACCTCCCGCGTCTTCACCGTCTCCACCTCCGGGGGCAAGTACACGAACACCGGGGTATAAACCTTCGGTTCCATCCGCAACAAGGGTACCCGACTGTCCTCCCCTTCGCCACGGCAACCGCAAGCACTCTCGTCTATCACCAGCGTCGCCTTAGACATCCATCCCTCGAGCGGCAATGCGGCCCGATAACGAATCACTTTTGCCTGTCCGGCGCGTTCCAGCATATCCCCATCCGACACGGGAGTATTGCGCAAATGATAGAAATAACGGTTCCGTCCCGCCACTATCACAAAGGGTAACTGAACGCTATCCCGATCGCCTTTTAATACCGGAACAAAAAGCAATTCCCGGTTAGTGGCAATATCCAAAGCGGATACATCCAAATCCATCGAAACAAACAAGGCATTCTCTCCGCGCACCACGTCGAGATTCCTCACCACGACCTGCCCGTCGGCAAGTTTCTGCCCACTCACGTTTGCCCCGAATAATATCAACATGATAAAACACCATATCTTTCTCATAACCGTCCTTTTTAAAACAAGTAAACCAAATTCAACGCCGCTTTTGTCGGTCCCACGTAATGATGCGACCGCCCTTTTGCCAATCTCGTCCCGCACTCGGCACAAGGATACACGTCATAACGCATGTAAATGTACCCCACACCGATTTCCGCCTCGAAATTCCAATGCTTGGAAAGTATCCACGAGTGACCGTAAGCTACCCCGGCACCTATAAACCAACCTTGATAACGACGATCCGTCAACTTGGAGAAATCAGTCCCCAGAAAAGAGATGCTGTTTTTCAAGTTACCGATATTGTACTTTCCCCCTAACGCGTGTGCACCTAAAAAATGTCCAGCGAAACGATCACAAAACCAGTAACGGGCTTCCGGTTGCATCATCCAATGCTTCCACTTACGGTTGCCCGATATAGTCCACCCGTTATAATTACCCGAAAGATCAAACGTCCACCTCGTGGCTAAACGAAACTCCACACCGGCATTAATCGTTGCCGTTGCATCATACAACAAGTTACTCTTTACCGCCATCTTTTGGCATTTCACTCCCGTGCTGAAAAAAAGCCCAAAAAGCAAAAACACGCAAAGCTTTAAACTCATTTTTCCCATATTCAAGATTCATCGTAATTTATACACCCAACGTAAACCTCATCGAACTGTAACCCAATTTAACAAGGCATACTTAACAAAATAAATAACGCCATTCAGCACCCATGTTAAACATCTATTTATCAATCAAATTAAACTCACAACTCGAATCGCATTAAACGATCGTTAAAAGAGATTGAAAAAAAAGGGTTTAAAAGAAGTGGTTTTAATAATTATAAAATATCTATATTCGTGTATGTACCAAATTATTACATGAAAATTTTGCATTGTCATAGGAACGTATTAATTTTGTATCATAAAACGATGGTTTAAAAATAGCCTCCCCAAAAACACAATTATATATCAGTCAATAATGCTTCAATATAGGAGTATTATTGAATAATAATGTTTTAACAAATCAAAAAAAAACCTACTTTTTTTTGATCATCATTGCAGATTTTAATATTTTTGCAGACACATAAAATATCAAATTACGAGGATAGAAATTCTATACAATTTTACAAGCGAAGAAAATATATTGCCATAATGATACACGAAAAATCCTATCTTATTTTCAAGTGCGTGGTTATGCTATTTGCATACTTGGGATTTACATCGGCACTCATACCCCAAACAACAGAAGCCAAAGAGCAGCGACGTCTACTTATTATCAATTCCTATAACGAAGGAGCTCCATGGAGTCAGGAATTGATCACTCCTATCACAATGCAAACAGCCCAGACCGCGGGAGTGTCTGCCGAAATAATTCACATGAACGGCACGTTCATCCGTAACAAGACATTATTCAAACAGATGGAAGACGGCATTTTCACCCGTTTCGAAAATAAAAGACCTGACTATCTGGTACTGATCGGTAACATGGCTTTTACTTTAAGAGATCGTATCAAACAAGAATGGGGAGATATCCCGATGATATTAATCGGTAACGAGGATTCATTCGCACCGAACGAATATTATTACACGGGTGGCACTCTAAATTTAATGGACTGTAAATTAACCCCGTTATCCCAAGTCAGAGAGCAATACAATTTCGCGTATATCGAGATACCGCTCCTATACGAACAAACCATCGACATGATGGTACAAATGCAGCCACAAATAAAGAAAATCGTTTTCATCGCGGACGAACTTTACACGAATCGTTATCTGGACAGACTTGTTCACGCATATATTTTAGCAAAATACCCTACCCTCGAATACGAGTGGCTCGTGGGTAACGATCAAAACGCCGAACACTTGCAAGAATACTTGGTCAGCCGGGATCTGACAATCGGTTTACTTTTCTCCACTTGGTTCTATGAACGCAAAAACGTGCACGGCTTCCCCACGCTCATTTCCGGGGATACACGTATGATTTCCGCATCCCCCCATCCCGTTTTCGCCCTACGAAGTGCCTATCTTCAAGATGGTGTTCTTGGCGGTTATTTCCCCGAGCGAAAACAAACACAAGAAGCTCTTCCGGCACTTGTCATCAAAATGCTGGAAGGGAAATCCATGCGCAACATTCCTTTTATCTATTCTACAAAATCCCACCCCGTGGTCAACTACATTCAACTAGTCCAAGACCACCTTTCCATTGAAAATTGTCTGCCGGGAACAAAGTTTATCAACAAACCGAAAACCCTATGGCAACAATATAGCTGGCAGATCATCATCGGTATCATTATCCTCGTGTCGCTGATTATCGTTGCCATCTTGAACTCCTTGTTCCAACGCAAGAAACTCGCCCTCTTCAAGACACACAACATACTGGTACGCAACATGCCCATCTGTTACGCACAAGCCGCCATCAATTTCAACAAAGACCGTCACGTGACACGCTTGACTTACCATTCCACGAACGAGTCATTCAACACGCTAACCAAGCAAAACACGGATAACGACCAACAGCATCCGCTTTTCCCCGTGGAATATATTTCACCTTTCATCGAAACCGTCTTCCAAAAAGAAAGTTCGGTCACGTTCACGCATTATTTCAAACAAACCAATACTTTCTATGAATTCATCATTTGCCAGTCGGCAGAAGAAAACGTGATTGATATCTTCGGGCTAGATGTCACAAGCCGAAGCAAAGCAGAGAATGATTTAAGAGAATCGGCGAGAAAATTGGATATGACATTGAGCGTGGCACGTATTATCCCGTGGCGTTGGGATTTGAAAAATCACAAAATAGCCTGCGAGGTACAACGTGTACTGAGCCACATGAACTTCACCAAGCAGGAAGGCTCGACTCACTCGATACATATCATCGAAGAAAGCGAATACTTCCAAAGAATACACCCGGAGGACGTTGCCCGGGTAAAGCAAATACACCACGACTTTTTAAACGGGAAATTACAATACACCAAGGCAGAATTCCGCATTGTTTCTCAAAAAGCGGGAAAAGAACACATTGATTGGCTGGAAATCAACGCCGCCGTGTCCCAATGCGATAATACCGAGCACCCCACCGCTCTTATCGGCTCATTGCTATTAATTACCGAACGCAAAAAACAAGAACAGGCTCTTATCTCGGCAAGGGAAAAAGCGAAAGAATCCGACCGTCTGAAATCCGCCTTCCTCGCCAACATGAGCCACGAGATACGCACGCCATTAAACGCTATCGTGGGATTCTCAAACCTGTTGACCACGACTGAAGACGAAGAACAGAAACAACAATTTATAGGAATCATCGAGAATAACAATCAATTACTGCTACAATTGATTAATGACGTGCTCGATTTGGCAAAAGTAGAATCGAACACGCTCGATTTCAATTACCAATCTACCGACTTGAATGAACTCATTCGTTCCGTGGAAAGCACCGTACGCCTGCGAGTTCAGCCGGGGGTAATATTGAACTTCACTCTCGGGGCTGCCGATTGTTACATCCAAACAGAACCCAATCGTTTGTCCCAAGTATTGATAAACTTACTGACAAACGCCTGCAAATTTACCCCCAAAGGATGTATCACTTTCGGTTATGAACTGCAAGAGGATGAAATCCGCTTCTTCGTCCGCGACACCGGATTAGGCATATCACAAGAAGGACAAAAACGTATTTTCGAACGTTTCACCAAACTGAACGATTTCGCACAGGGAACCGGGCTCGGTCTCTCCATTTGCAAAAGCATCGTTGAAAAAATGTCAGGTCGTATCGGTGTAGAATCTGATGGTGAAGGCAAAGGCAGCACCTTCTGGTTCACCATCCCATACCTGACTGCCACTACCGAAGAAAGCAAACCTGTTATTATAGAAATACAGAAAGAATGCATAAAACAGAAAGATATCACAATACTGATAGCGGAAGACAATGAAAGCAATTATTTGCTGTTTCAATCTATTCTCGGCTCAAAATACAAACTTATCCATGCGTGGAACGGACAGGAAGCAGTTGAATTATACCAACAACACAAACCTCAAATCATCATCATGGATATCAATATGCCCAAAATGGATGGTTACGAAGCCACGCGAGAGATAAGGAAATTCTCTGATTCGGTTCCCATTATCGCTGTCACGGCATATGCTTTCGCCTCGGATAAGGAACGAATCATGAAAAACGGATTCAATAGTTATGTATCCAAACCCCTAAACGCGAATAAACTGATACAAGAACTCAAAACAGCACTAAATTCAAGTTTCACGCTGGTGTAAACACAACGAAAAAGGACTATTCAACCCTCCCCCGCAAACAGGGACAGTTGAATAGTCCTATACTTCATCTTGATACTTTAATTATCTCTTCTTCCTTCGATACCCGACAACAATACCACATACAATAAAGCACAAGGGGAAAACGCCCAAGAATCCGATTCTTACCCAAATCATGGAAGGTAATTCCATGGAAACGGAAGTATCCTGCGGATCGGGACGGCGGGTATTAATTGGGAATTCTCCGCCACTGAGCCAACGGAAAGATTCCGTGATCAGGGAGTAATTCGAAGCATCGATACCCTTGCGGAACATCATTAATTCTGCATTGCTGATACAATCGGCATCACCGAGGATTATGATTCTTTGTTCTTTACCGCCGCTTTGCCGATCTAACGCCAAGGCTGTCGGGTAAGCCTGTCCGACGATTCCTGTTCCGAGAGAAAGGGGGGCTTTCAGTTCAGACGCCCGTTGTACACTCGGTTCATTCCAACAACCGGAGTCTGCCGTGGTTAAAATCGGTTGCACCCGGAATCCTTTGTCGGTCGTATAATCCAAACCGACCGCCCCCGGCATAGTAATTTTATTTTTCTTCTTCAACAATCTCTCGTAAGCGTACGTCATCTCCGCGGCGGCCTTTGTCACATCACATTGGATGAGGTCAACGTTAAAATCTTTCGTGGGTTGCACGAGCATTCCCGGCATAAAACGAACACCAAACGGTTCTACCAAGGGATTCATAACAGCCTGTCGACCGGGCTCTCCGGCAATAATCAGGTTTCCTCCTCTAGCAATATACTGGTCGAACGCTTGCTGTTCCTGCTCAGTGAAAGGAATCCGCATATCCGCAATCACGAGGATATCGACATCCACTGGAATAGTCCCTCCACGGGATAGATCAAGAGAAATAACATCGAATCCCTGATTAATCAAAGCGTAACGGAAAGTTTTGTTATTCGCAAAAGAGAAATAATCCCGGTCACCGACATTATTCACATCCCTTTCCCCGTGACCGGTGAGGAAAGCCACCTTGGGAGGTTTCACGATCAAACGTTTCATGGCAGCCGAAATTTCAGCTTCCCGGGGGAACACGAGTTGATCTTCGAAAAGTCGAAGGAAGACTTTCTCCCCGTTATCCAAAGTCAGTTGACGCACGAAACGGTACCCCTCGGGAGCCAAATCTATCTGTTTTTTAATCTCTTCCGGCGACAAAAACATATCGATATTCAATTTCTGAATGTCAGTGTATTTCATAGCAACTTCCCGGTCGCTCAATCCCGGATAACGAACACGGATATTTTCATTATCAAGCAAATAGTAATAGACATACTTCAATTCAATGTTCGATTTGAAGCGTATATATTGTTTGAAGTTCTCCATGTCACCTTTTACCCGTTCCGGCATCCCGTAGGTACTATTCACTCCCAACAGGTTCACGTAAGTAGTTATGGTTAGATCTCCCTTCATGTTTGCCAGTATATCTTGGCTGCCTTTCGTCAGAGTTTGCGTTTTGTCTGCCGTCATATCGTGATATAACAACCATCCCGGACGGGAAGTCAGATAGCCTGCAGCGACAACGACAGCTACCACGGCACAATATCTCCCGATGGAAACCCATCTGCTCCTTTTTGCCCGATGTCCCTCGATTTTCATAATCGAGAGTGTCAGGAAAAAAGCAATCACGATAACGAAATAAAGCAAATCTTCACTGCATACCAGACCATTGATAAATTGTGTCGCACGCCCTTTAATGGATAACCAATAGGTGATTTCCCGTACAAATTCTACACTCTGACCCACCTCTCCGATAAAGTTCAACACGATTAACACGGCCAGTGTTCCCATCGCCGCCACCACTTGGTAAGAGGTTTGGCACGACATATATAAACCGATAGACGCATAAGCACACATCAACAGGAATAAACCCAGCAAACCGGAAAAGAGTAAACCGAAATCATAGGAAGGTACGATACAAGCCACGAAAAGATTAATTACCAGCAGCACACCTACCAGCAACAAACCGTAAACCATCATCGAAATGAATTTACCCCAAACGATCTGCCCCGCCGTCACCGGAGAGGAGTACAACAATTTCACGGAACCACTTCCCAATTCCCGACTCATCAATCCCATGGTGAGAAGCGGGATGTAGAGATACAGATTCTGCTGGATCGCGGTGAACATTCCCGTCATCCCGGTCAACAATGCCGTCGTGATACTGTATTCTATCGGATCACCCAGAAATTGTTGACGAAGAAAAGCTTGAAGCCACTGCACGCCACTACTACCCGCTTGAAAAACAAATATCACCAGTATAAACCACGCCACGGGTGAATAGAAAAGAGCTTTTAACTCGTTCCCCGCTATTTTTAATATTTTTCTCATACTCTAAAAATTACCGTATTATCTCCGTCTTCTTTTTAACCAAATCCCGATATATCCCAACACGAATAACCCGGGAAGTACCCACAACAACCAGACACGCACCCACGTCATGGAGTCCTTCGTGAGTTCCAACACTTTGTCTTGAGGAGAAATCGCACTTAACACCAAAGGGAATTCCTCGTAACTCAACCACCGGAACATTCCCGTGATCAAGTTGAAGTTCGCCGCACGCACGCCCCGCCGATTCATCAACAATTCCGCATTGCTCATGCAATCGGCATCCCCAAGGACAACCACCCGTTGTTCCCGGTCACCGACTTGCCGGGTAAGAGCCAGCAAAGTCGGGTATGTCTGTTCCACCTCGCCCGCCCGGACATTCAGCACCGCTTTCTCGTCCGTGAAGTTCACAGTTTCCAACTCATTCCAACTGCCCTTGTCATACGTCGACAGTACAGGGGCAACCCGGAATCCCGCGGTAGTATCATAGCTCATTACGGCTGTTCCGGGCATCGTGATCACGTAATTATTCCGGAATAATCCCCGGTATGCGGTCATCACGTTGACCCCCGGTTCTACAAAACGACAGATCAATAGATCGTCGGCATAACTACCCGTGGGTTGTACCAAAGTTCCTTGTTCAAAGCGCACGCCCAAGGGACGAGTGATAGGATTCATCACTCCGGACGTTCCCGGCTCTCCGGCTATAACAAGATTTCCACCTCGCCCGATGTATTGATCGATTTTTTGTAATTCATCCTCGCTTAGAGGTGATTGCACATCCGCTATCACCAGAACACTTACTTCTTCCGGGATAACGGGAATTTCTGCCAGAGATAGACTTACCACGTCAAAACCGTTATTTATCAATGCATAGCGGAAACTACGATCTTTCGTGAAACTACGATAATCTTTATCCCCGGCTTTGTTGATATCCCGTTCGCCATGTCCGGTAAGGAAATACACCTTCGGGGATTTCATCACCAAACGTTTCATCGCGGCAGATAGTTCTGCTTCTCTCGGATCACGACTTCCGTCTTCAAAGATGCGCAAAAAGGCTTTTTCACCGCTCGCCCGCTCGATTTGCCGCACGAAACGGTATTCTTCTCCCGACAGATCAATCTGTTTGTCGATCTCTTCAGGGGTAAGAAAACGCTCGATATTCTGTCCGTTCAGCGTGGCAACCCTCCATGCCTTTTGTTTCAAATCAAGATTCGGGTACAACTCATTCAATGCTTCATTCCCGGCATCAGCGTAGTAATAGACATACTTCATTTCGATCTCCGGTTTGAAGCGAATGTATTTTTTGAACTTGGCTTTATCACTATTCGCCATAGCGGGGAAAATCAGATTGCGTTCATCATCCAACAGATTCACGTAGGTTGTGATCGTCATTCCCCCGTCCAGTTGTTTCATGATTTCCTGACTTTCGGCAGTCAAGCTATTAACCTTAATGGAAGAGGCATCATAATAACACATCAATCCCGGACGGGACGTGATATACCCCAATAACATCGCCACGACGGCTACACCCCCGTAACGCATGGCAGCCACACTCTTGGTTCTTTTCGTTTTCCCAGCTTGAATTTTCATCACAGAGAGCGTGACGAATAACGCAATAACGATCAAGAAATACAACACGTCTTCACTGCAAATCAAACCGTCGATCAATTGATCTGAACGACCGAAAATGGACAGCCAGTAAGTGATATCCTGCACGAACGGAATCCCCTGCCCAATGTTCCCCACGTAATTCAAGAAAGTCAGAACCGCCAACGTGGCGACAGCCGCCACGACTTGATAAGACGTCAGACAGGACATGAATAAACCGATAGCGGCATAAGCACACACGACCAGATAGAAGCCCAAAATACCGGAGAGTAACAAAGATATATCAAAATGAGGCACGTGCAGAATGGTGAAACCCACGAACACAAGTACGATCGCTACCAGAATCAAAGCATATACCATCATGGAAAGATATTTCCCGAAAATAATCTGGAAACTGGATACCGGCGAGGAATAAAGCAATTTGATAGAACCACTGCTAAATTCCCGACTCATCAATCCCATGGTCAACAAAGGGATATATAAATAAAGATGCCCCAGCATATTCGGGAATATTCCCCACGCCCCGGTCAACAATTCTTTAGCGATACTGTACCATAACGGTCTGGAGAACTGTTGCATCAACATGATATCTATTACTTTCACGTACTGCATTCCCGCCTGTACCGTGAAAATAATCAGGATTAACCAAGCTATGGGGGAATAGAACAGAGTGCATAACTCTGTCGCGGCAATTTTTAATATTTTTCTCATAACCGATTACGCTTCAAGTTTACTTTTACCGGACAAGCGGGCAAATATTTCATCCAGAGAACTCCGTTCCACCGTGATCTCACTCAACATCCATCCTCGTGCAACACTCGTATTGACGATACGGTTATTGATGTCTTCCTCCGGCTCGAACCACACTCTAAAGTTCTTCGCTGTCACCGAATCCACACGCACGACACCTTGTATTTGTTGTAATTCCTCGATTGACGGAGGATTTTTCAACGTGATTAACAATGATTGGGGTTGTATATAATTGTTAAATTCATCCATTGTTCCGGAAAAGACAAGATGTCCCTGCTCGATCATCTTGATATGGTCGCAAGTCGCCTGTACCTCCGAGAGAATATGTGTCGAGAGCAATACCGAGCGATCGTACGCTATCTCTTTGATTAAATCCCGGATTTCAAGTATCTGATTCGGGTCTAAACCATTGGTCGGTTCGTCCAGCACGACGAATTTGGGATTGTGGATGATAGCTTGAGCTATCCCTACTCGTTGCTGGTAACCGCCCGACAAGTTTTTCAGCAACCTTTTGCTAAAATGCGATATACCACATTTATCCATGGCTGACAGCACGGCAGACTTAATTTTCTTCGGTTCCACAGACCGCAATTCCGCGCAGTACGCCAAATACTCGTCTACCGTCAAATCCGTGTACAGCGGCGGTTTCTGGGGTAAGAAGCCGATATTCATTTTCGCGGCGATAGGGTCTTCCCGGAAGTTAATCCCGTTAATGTACACTTCACCTTTCGTCTGATTTAACACGCCGCACATGATATTCATGGTAGTAGACTTCCCTGCCCCGTTTGAACCTAACAGACCTAATATTCCTTTCTCATAAATTTCAAAATTAATATCCTGAATCGCCCACTGCACGCTGTAACGATGAGACAGATGCTCTACTTTTACTATTGGTTGCTCCATAATGATGTAATTAATAAACAGGGGAGAGGTTTCCCGGCATTTCACCATCTCTCCCCTTCTGTAAGATGATTATTTTAATGTTGTTCCTATTGCTGTTATTTCCCCGAAACCTGTCAATATTTGCGAGGCTTCTCCAAGTGCTCCTGTTCCTAAAGTGGTAATAGGCACAATATATACTTTTCCTTCACCCGTGGACGAATTATACGTCGATACCAACAATTGCTTCTGGTGTTGAGCATGTATAAACTCGTAATCTTCCGAAGAATAAGCACTATTTCCATACCATGCCTGCTGATATACCTGAACTCTCGTTATACGTTCGCCTGTTGAAGGCAAATTCCAAGGTGTGCCGCTCCGGGCACTGCTTCCGGCTAATAGCGCCGGATAGATTTTGTCATCCGTGGCGTAATACATCACATCCATGTTTTCGCAAAAAGCGTAATCAACAGCCTGAGTGATATCCGTACACTCGTTTATGGAGATTTTTCCGGTTCCGCCGGGAACATAACTTATTGACGATATTTTAAACAAAGTATCCAAACCTGAGTTTAAGTCCCGTAACAAGTGCAAGTGTTCCGAATTATTACCCACTCCTGCCGCTATTGCTTTTTTATTCGGCAAATTACCCGGATCAAAAACATACTGCCCTTCTCCCAACTGTTGCGTCAGTATAGAAGTTGCACCGTTATTAAACACCAAAAAGTTAGCACCATAAACGAAATAACCGTTCGTTTCGTCATAACAAGTGAACGCGGCCGTCATCACGCTAGTAGTTTTTTCCACTGCCAATTTCCCGTTAAAAACTTGGGTAGAACCAGCGGCATAGTTCATCGGGGAGAAAAATTGATAAGCTCCGTTACCTATCTGCCCGTAGGCTTTTCCATCAATAATGGTAAGCAAGCAATTACCCACAGCCGTACTTATTGTTTCCACTTTAAACAAGGTTGGTGCTTGAAAAAACAAATCTTCATTCGACATCGTACGCCCGAAAGTTACCGGATCCACAGAAAATATCTCCTTATCCGTACCAATAACCAAACGGGACAAATTGTATGTAGCCCCATTAGTCGCTATATTGGCAACAACCGAATTGACACGTCCTTCAATAAGTCCCCCGTTGGCAAAAGAATATATATCGCGGGTATATTCCGGCTCTTCCTCGTAACCGTATGTCACCTGCGGAGCTTTAACAAAAGTCAGATCGGAAGTCTCCCCACTGTTTCCCGTGTGAGCAACAAGCAAACCTTCACCAAAAGAATTACTGACGTACAAATCCCACATCTTGTAATAATCAATCCCCTCGTCATTATCAGTCACTTTCAATACCAACAAATAAGGATTACCACTCGGCTCATTCGCCACCTCGTAAATTAATTCAGCCCCTTCACCGATGTCCATCAATTCATGTCCCCGGGGAGTGAGATTTACTTGCCACTGATACGATAGATTGGCACTCCCCTGATCGCCTTTCTTTATCACGGGCTTCACGATCAACTCTTTTCCATAGACAGCCTCCAGTATTTCTTTGTCCGTCGTTATGGTTACCTCGGGTATTTCCCTGTTAGCCTTCTTGCTTTTGTCGTCATAGCAGGATACAATCCCTCCTACCAGTATGACAAGCAACACGTATATCATTTTATTCATAGTCATAAAATTCTTAAATTAATACCTTCTGTCCAACGTCGATGCTATGGTATAACCGGCACGGGAAACTCCCTGTCCGACTCCCAAAGCATAAGAAGAATAGTACTGCGCATCATCACTATGCATCAACGGCGCATCCGGATGTGCCTTATCGTAAGCCTCCACGTAATCGCGCAACTTGCGATTTGCCGCATACCAGTATGGCAATACTGCGACACGGACAAATTCCGGATGTTCCTCGATGACGGAAGTCACGGCATAATAGCTGGTAATCTCCACCTCGTCACCAAACACGGTAATCAGCAACTCGTGGAAATTCCGGCTATACGTTCTTCCGAACCAGAACCACCACGTTCTCCATATCGTCGTTTGGTGCGGGCGAACCAGCAAGTCCGTCCACAAGACAGAAGCCATATCATTGCCTTTCATGCCGGCTCCGAAGTAATCATTTTCCACCAATTGCAAGGATAACAACTTAGAAGTATCCGCCAGTTCCTCGCTATATTTTATCGTCACATCAAGACGCGAAGACAATTCCCCGGCTTTCACCACACAAGGTGCGATAGAGTAATCCCCTTCCGCCACGTTGCGACTACTATCCCGCAAAACTGTAAAAGAAACTTCCCTGTCAAAATCCGTCGTTGGTCCCACGACCGTGATCGGCACTTGGACAACCACATCGTTTTTCTCCAGATTCTTCGCATAAGAGTATTGAACTTCTTTTGTTGAAAAATTCAACGCACAATCCTTAGCATTATAGAACTCCACCTTCTCGTCGCTGCAACTCGCGAAAAAGAGGCACACGACAAATCCCAATCCATATTTTATCAGACTTTTCATCTTTATTCTTTTTAAATTATAAATCCTGATGTCTTCCACCCTCGGATACCTCTTCCTGCGGATACAGGTAAATCAAATCTTCCGGCGATACTTCAAACTCGGTCACGGGACAAGCAATACCCGTTCGTTTCCAATAATAGAAAGTCTGTCCCTCACTCATAAATTCACGTATGTATTCCAAGGTCAATTCTTCACGGGCATCCGCTGTCAGCGGGTCATACGTTTCGATAACCCCGCGGTGTTCCCGCACGATATCCAACATGGACAATGCTTTATCATTCTGCCCTTTATTGATATAGTACTCCGCGGCGATATAATACATCTCCGAGATTTTCATCATCGGGATTCTATTCCGATAATTCCGGTTATAATTATCCGACTGGTATAATTTACGGCAATTGTAAGCCGCCCCCCCGTCAACCGGAACTAACAACGTATTGTAGCGCACGTCGTTCGCCGAAGGCAATATTTCAGATCCCTCGTAAAGTTTGAACAATACCTCCAATACGGCATCCTCGCTCAATTTAATCCCCTGATAATCCGTACTGGTCACTAGCAAATACCCTTGTGTCAAATCTGTCAACCCCATGACTTCCAACGAGAATAAATGTTCCGTCGAGAAAGTCCAATCACGATAATCGTTCACGGATGTTGCTAAAAAAGCCTCCAGATCAATCCACTCGGCAAAACTATGATCAATAACATCTTGCGCGTACCCAAGAGCTTCTTCCAACCTCTCGTCGCTTCCTTCCCACATACAAACACGGGCAGCCAAAGCCTCCACCGCGTAATAATTCATGCGCTTTCCCCGGTCATCCCAGAATCCGTCCAAATTAATATCCTCGTAATCACTCTCGCTTACCTCTTTACGCGCCGGGTCTTTTTCCAAACAAACCAAGGCATTTTTTATATCCTCGAACAGCAGTTCGGCTGTCGCTTTGTAAGTACGTTGCGGAGTTTGCTCCTTCGTGAATGCAGTCACGTAAGGAACCGTATATTTATCGGCATTAGCTACCCAATCAGGCAAACCGAACATCCGTAACAGGTCAAAATGAACAAAAGCCCGTATTCCCAACATCTCACCTTTCATCAAGTTATACACCCGGCTATCCAGTTTGCTACCGTTTTTTTCCAGATAAGTCAATATCTCGTTCACGTTGGCAATCACGTTATAACTCCTCGCCCACATCTTTTTGAAAGTAGCGTATCCTCTTACCGTGGAATACCTGTGTTTCTGCCAAACCTCGTACTCTGCCAGAGTTCCTTGTATTTTATAAGGGGAGCCTGCCAAATCGTTGGCAAACCACGTGTAATTTTTACCGTAGGCATCTTCACTTCCCATGTTAATATAAACACCAATGATCGCATCTTTAAACCCATCCTCGGAATTTAACAAATCCGACGCCTCCACCTGAGTTTCCGAAGTTGTTTCCAACCAATCGTTACATGCCGTTGTCATGAACATCATGCACGTCACGATTCCGATATACCATATTTTTATTTTCATGTCTTTCCTATTTAAAATGTTCCTTGCAAACTGAATGAAAGCGTCCGGGCGAACGGATAACTGGTTCCCCTTTCTACTTTTATGGATGAAAAAGTGGCCACGTCATTCATATACACACCCAATTTCAAACGCTGTAAATACATTCGTTTCACTATATCTTGCGGTATCTCGTAATATAAACTCAACGAAGAAATCGTAAGCACGTTATCTTTCTGCACGAAACGAGAAGTAGCTTGCGTTCCGCCATTCTTGTACCCGTTTATATACTGTGCATTCTGTCCCGAATAATACCAACGATCGGAGAAAACCCGACGATCGACATTATTTCCGATATAGCAATTCTCCACCCGACTCACGAGCGTGTTGTTATACATTTTTCCACCCCCGTAATAAGTAAATACGGCACTCAATCCCAATCCCTTGTATTCCCCGTTAAAACCGAAGTTACCGTTATATTTCGGATCGGAAGAACCACAGTACACCAAGTTTGCCGCACTCCACGTGAAGGTTTTATTCCCGTCGAGATCGAGAAATACTTCCTGCCCCGTGTTCGGATCAATTCCTAAGGACTTCACTGCCCAGATAGAATTCAGAGGCTTACCGTCCTGATAGATCGCCACGGGCATAGTCTGTTTCTCGTCAATAGCTGCCTGTTTCATCTGTTCGTTATAAGATCTCAAGGCATCGGAGATTTTCTTAACCCGATTATCATTCGTGGCAATTTTGAAATAGACATTCAGGAAAGCATCTTTTTTCCGGATCACCGAATAAGTAGCGGATAATTCGATACCTTTGTTTCTCACCTTCCCCAAATTATCACGCACGACAGAGAATCCGGTGGAAGTAACCAAACTACGGTTAAACGCCATATTTTTCGTATCAGCGATATAAGCATCGAATTTCAAAAGTAGATTCCCGACATTGGCATCCAAACCGATAGTGTAATCCACCTTTTCTTCCCAACCTAAATCAGGATTCTCCATGTTTGCCAAATAAGCTCCGGAGAAACCTTGATAATATTTATTCGTGTAATAGTTGTAAACAGACATCGACAAATTACTGGCAAAATTCTGATTCCCGGTAGTTCCGACAGATCCCCGCAATTTCAATTGCCGGATATTGCTATTCTCCATAAACTTCTCGTTGTGAATATTCCATGCCAAACCAAGACTCCAAAATGTTCCCCACTTGTTATCCGTCCCGAAAACAGAAGCCGCACTTCCCTGTAGGGTCAAATCGGCGAGGAAACGATTGTCATAACTGTATCCGCCCAAAACCACGTATCTTAACTCCCGTTGTATCGAATTACTCCCTGTCGGGGTTGATTCTTTCGCGTATTGTCGGGCAAATATGATACTGTTCATTCGTTTATTCGGGAACCCCTCCGTGTAATGGGTAACTTCCGAATATTTTGTTTCCGTTACCGACCATTGTGCTGTCGCGAACAAATCGTGTTTCTTAATCGCTTTACTGAATTGCACGGAGAAATCGCCCGATATCGTCCACGATTTCCCGTTACTCATCTCGTAGCTTCCTTTTCTCAATTGAGAATCCTCATCACTGGAATAATCCTTAAATTTCGAATGATCGGACGGATAAAAATCCTCACTATCCGTTCTTTTTGAAGTCATTCCCAAGCGAGCCATGAGTTTCCACCCCTCGTACGGTTGTATTTCCACGTAAAAATTATTAGTAAAATCCAGATAAGTATCCGTTTGCTTCACACCCAGTTTCGCATCGAACAAGGGATTTCCCAATGTTGAACTACCAGTAGTAAAATCATCCAGATATTGCACCAAATTCCCGCTCTCGTCATAAGGCGAAACATAAGGATTCAATGCCGCGTAAGTTGAAAAATCACCATAAGGAGAATCATTACTTTTCATACTCGACACACTCATAATATCCCGGAACAGGACTTTACCCGCGCGATAGGATAAGTTCAAATCACCGCCGATAACCCTTCTGTCGGAGCCTTTCATAACTCCTTTCACGTCGTTGTAAGAAAAAGAACCTATAGCGGATAACATTTCCGTACCGATTTCCACCTGCAAGGAGTGTTTCTGCCCCACGCTCGTGCGCAAGGGTTTGGATAACCAATACGTGTCCAGTCCTTCCTTAGCTCTCCGCAAGCGCTCATTGTACAATTGCATGTAATCAACTTTATCGTCCACGAACGTCCCCAAACTCTCGTAATACCCTTCTCTTCTCTCGACTTCCAGCTTTTCCAAAGCATTCGTCAAATCATAGCTGGTAAGATCCGGCATCTCTAAATCAAGACTTCCCACGTAGGATACGAGCGTTTGTCCTTGAGGCGCCCTTTTCGTTTCTATAACGACCACCCCGTTCGCCGCTTTTGAACCATAAATCGCTTTTGCCGCCGCATCTTTCAAAATGGTCACGCTCTCGATCCGGTTCATATCCATGTCGAATATTTTCTCCGTGGTAGTTTCAAACCCGTCCAAAATAAACAAAGGGGTGTTCGGATCATCTTGAAAACGACTCTTCAAAGAAGTTTCGTCAGTAGGAAAAGTAGATGCGCCGCGCAATTGCATATTCGGCATCGCGTTAGGGTTCGACCCTTGAGCGATATTATCCATAATCAATAACGAGGGATCCAGATTCTTTAAACTCTGGAACAGATTCTGGTTCCCGACACGTTTCAATTCCTCACCCCGGATAGTTACGGCGGAACCCGAATAACTCTCGGCTTTCCGGGTAAAAATACCCGTCACGACAACCTCCTCGACATTCATCACGTCTTCGTCCAGTACCACGTTAATCGTCGTTTGTCCTTTGATCGCTACCTCCTTGGTTTTGTATCCCATGAAAGAGAATACCAATGTTGTCGCACTCGTCGGGACAGTCAAACGATACGCACCCTGCACGTCGGCACTCGTACCAATCTGCAAGGAATCGGTTTTCAAAACAATCGTTGCCCCCGGTAAAGGTTCCCCCTTGTCGTCACGCACAACTCCCGTGATAGTCAACGAGAGTGCTTCTTTTTTCGGAGTTACCACCACCCTGCCCGCGTATTCCACGCAAGTCAGGTTAGTACTCTCCACGCAAGCTTTCACTGCATCCAAGACAGTCACGTCCTTCAAGTCAATCGTCACTCGTTTCGTTTCTTTCTCTACCTCTTCTTTCTTAAACACGACCATATTGTCGCTCAGTCGATTGATCTCCCTCAAAGCGTCAAGCACACTTACCTGCTCCTGTTTTAAAGAAATTCTTTTAACATTCTGTTGCCCGTAGACCGATGAGCTTATCCAAAAAGCGTTTAATGACAGCAGTAAAATGCTGCAAAACGCCACCCGCATCACCGAAAGTCTACAAAACACTTTTGTCTTGTAGTTTTTTTTCATAGTTTTGTTCTGTTTTAATTAAACAAGTACCTTGCTGTCAACAAGGTTAATTAACCGGGAATGCCTGCAACGCATTTCCGGTTTTATTATCGTTTCTCTATAACGCGTACAATATTTCCTTCAATTTTAAACTCAGGTCCTCCTGCCATAGTCAACATCTTCAAGATTGATTCAAGTTTCTCGTCTTTACTCATTTTTCCGCTAAATGTATGATGTCCCACGCGTATGCCGTCCGTGATAAAACGCACCTCGTACCACCGGGAAAGCATACGGGTAACAACATCCAGATCGTCTTCATTAAACACGAATACCCCGTACCTCCATGCCACGTAATTAGCCGGATCGACCTCACGCACCACGAAATCGTCCGTTCCTCTTTCCCACTGGGATTGCATTCCGGGTTTCAACAAAACAGGAACAATCCCATGCTCCGCGTTATCCGCCAAACCTACTTCCACTTTTCCCGATAATAGCGTAGTGTACACGGCGTCCTCGTTCGCGTAAGCGCTGATATTAAATGAAGTACCAAGTACCCGCGTCCGCATATCTCCCGTTTCCACTATAAATGGCCGCTCTGCATCGTGTTCCACCTCAAAATAAGCCTCTCCTTTCAGTCTGACCACCCTTTCTTTACCAATAAACTGCACGGGATATTCCAACTCTGTTTCCGCGTTCAACCAAACCCGTGTTCCATCACTCAATACCAATGCATAGTCACCCCCGACCGTGGTATAAATTCTATGTCGGGATTCCTGCCGGGGAACGGAATCCGCGTGCAATCTATATGATAAACCATTTCCTTCGCTGACAAGGGTCACTTGTGACAATTTTATACTATCCGACGCGTGACTAACCAACCCGAACTGGCGCCCGTCTTCAAGTACCAGCATCACTTTTTCTCTCGTGGGCTGCATGGGTATTTTCCTGATATCCTGCCGTTCATTCACGCCAACAAGCGTATCGGGCTGCCGTTTGGAGTTCCACGTCAAGAACACCCCGAATAAACATACTGCCGCAATCCCGGCAACCCAACCGATCCGCCGCCACTGCTTCTGTCCGAAATCCTTATGAACCAAACGTCTTGAAACGACCCGGTGTACCCGCTTGAAGTCCGTCGTCTGGTTAATTTCATCTTCCAATCTCAACCTCTCCCGAATACATTTCCAACGAATAATATTCTTGTACAATTGGCGATTATCCTCACTCTCGTCCAGCCAACTTCCCAATACCTCTCTTTCTTCCGCGGAGGCCGTTCCCAACTTCACTCGGATAATAATTTGTGCCAGTATTTCCGCTCTACTATATGTCATCATCTTTCTTTCGTTTCTATATAGACACCACAAAAAGAGTCACGGGATGAATGAAAACAGGAAAAAATCAAAAATTATTTTTATACTTGCACTCGATATTATTTAACCTTCGTTTTTTTATATTACCAAATCATCACAAGATTTATTTTCGGTTATTTTTACAACATTCATTATTAACCTATTACAACAGCCAAATATCGGCTGTATCCGGGCATTCTCGAATCGTTTTAAACGAACGATTATTGATATGAAGAAAAACCTTGAATTAGAAACTTTTATCAAAGAGCATTATGCCCCTTTATGCGCTGTTGCAGTTCGTTTTGTCGGTTCTCCGGATGTGGCTCAAGACATAGCACAAGAGGTGATTATCAAGTTTTGGGAAGACCAGCATAATCTACAAGAGATCAACCTAATAGACAATTTTCTCTATACGATGGTAAAGAACGAATCTTTAAACTATCTACGAGGACAACGACGAGAAAACGAGAGATACAATAAACTGGAAATGGAAGAATCTGAAGATCCGAAAGTTCTAAACCTACTGATCGCGGAAGATACAAACCAAGCCTTAATCAACGCTATCAACATGTTACCACTTCAAAGCGCCCGAATTATGCGTCTCGTTCTATCCGGTTATGAAAACAGAGAAATCGCACAAATCATGGGTATCTCGATAAACACGATAAAAACCCTGAAATACTCCGCAATCCGTAAACTCCGGGAATATTTCAATTCAGGAAAATACGAAATAGAATAAAATATATCCCACTTCATTCATCCCGCGAAGGTTTCAGCGGTGTCTTTATTTATATAAAACGACTGCCATGAACCTTCAAAACATTAGAACTATCACTCGTTACGAGAGAAAATTTATCCGGAGAAACACGGTATTCCAAGGAATAGCCTTGCTGGGATTAATCACAATTTTTCTTCTTCAACACTCTCTACAAAGCAAAGAACAAGCCAGTTATTGGTTTATGATTGCCCTGCCGTCATCCGTGCCTTTCGTGAACACGTATCTGTTCACCATACTCCAATCAGTCTTAATCATTTTAGCCGTCAGTGAATGGAGAAGACGAGAAAAACACGCGGACACGCTAGTCGCCATACAAACCAAAAATGCAAGCAACACGGAATATATCATCGGGAAAAGTATGGGAATTATTACCACTTTACTTATACTGAATGCAATATCTATTGTATCTGCCGTGGGAATACACATTTTCGACAGTGATTCCCCTTTTCAGCTTTTCCCGTACATCTTTTATTGGTTCACGTTGTCATTCCCCACCCTCTTATTCTTGACCGGACTGTCTATATTGACAACCGCTCTAGTCAGAAACGGGGGAATATCCATGTTGTTCTTATTTATATTTATGCTCGTGTCCTTGTATTATATACCGACTCTACAACACGGGCTCTTTGATTTTCGGGCAACCTGTTTACCCAACGTGTTCTCGGATATCACCGGACACGTCGCCCTATCGAATTATTTGACGCAACGAACATGTTTCCTGCTTTTAGGAATAGCTTGCATCATTTATTCTATCGGACTGGAAAAACGACTTCCAAACAATCCCCGTGTAAATCCGCGTATTCGTGTCATCGCGACAGGAATACTATTCGCGAGTATTCTCCCCGGTCTAAATTATTACAACCATTTCCGAACGGATGAGGTCACCCGGAATCGATATCGGGAAACGGCATTAAAATACAACGATTATCCCCCGACACACATTACCCGACACGAACTTAGCGTGCGTCAAAATGCCGATCAACTTTTTTGCTACAGCCAATTGCTAATCACGAATACTACAAAGAACCCAATTCCCGAAATCTTACTGTACCTTAATCCAACGCTGAAACTCACGCGGCTATCCCTCGATAATGGGAAAGAAGTCAAATTCAGCAGGGAAAATCAAGTAATTACCCTGTCCCATCCGCTATTACCCGGGGATTCGCTATCACTACGAATAAATTATCAAGGGAAAATCGATGAACGTGTATGTTACCCGGATGTAAATACACGGGAATACTGGAACGACCAATACCAGAACTCCCCCCTACACTTCGGCAAACGCTACGCATACGTGGGGGACGATTATACCCTGCTGACACCGGAATGTCTATGGTATCCCGCGACTATCCCTCCCGTGAATTTACGCACTCCCTATGCCGTGATAAAAGACTTCACCCGTTTTTCCCTGAAAGTTATCACTGGAAAAAATAAAACCGTCATATCCCAAGGAATACCGGAACATAAACAGGACACCATATTATTCAATAACAAGTATAACCTGACCGGACTCACGCTATGCATCGGGGACTACGAGAAAAAGAGCATTGAAGTAGATTCCGTGACCATGGAACTATACACGTTCAAAGGTCATAACCACCTAGAAAAACTACTCAAAAACCTAACGAGAGAAAAACTGGAAGCTACTTTACGGGAAAATAAAGAAAACATGGAAGGACGCATCCGAAAACAATACCCGTTCACGAAATTCACGTTGACCGAAACACCCGTGTCGTTCACCACCTTCTCCCGGAAATGGAGTAACGGGAGCGAGTTCATTCAACCGGAAATCGTACTGTTCCCGGAAAAATGGATCACGTCATACACTACATTCTCTCGTCACTTCCGGAATCAAGTAGAAGAAAGTATACAAAATAGAATCAACATGGGACTCCCCTACAATAAAACACGAGAAGAACTCTACCTCGATTTTATTATTCGTAAATTATTCCAACCATCAACAATACGCGACTCCCGGAATATTTTCGTACCCTCTCTCGGGAGAGCTAGCAAAACACCGGAAATGATAAACAATTATCACGACCTAACATCTCTATTCTTTAATCATTCCAGCTACTTCTATTCAAAAGATTATCCTGTCATGGATAAAATTCTATATGTTTTTGAAACACAAAAACAACGCCAACTCATCCACTTCATGGGAAATAACGAATCACTCAAGGCAAACCGTTATCTTTCATCACATAGCCTGAGAGAAGCACTGAATGACGACACGCTTCACTTTTCAACCCTAGAAAGTATACTCCAACTTAAAACATTCGAATTCATAAACCACATTAACTTGCAAATACCACCGGAAGAAATTCAACGTTTCATAAATGTTTACCGGAATAAACATCATTTCCAAGAATTATCCTTCGATTCTTTATGCATGGAAATAGCCGATCATTACAATATCCATCTTAACGATTTCATTCCTCTATGGTATAATGCACAGTCAATCCCGAGCTATATCGTGAAAGATATAAAAGCACAAAAAATAGAATCGGATGAAAGTGAATTGTACCAACTATCCTTCAAAATATACAACAACAGTGAAACAGAAGGTATTATATCAACAACAACAGAAACCGGAAAGAACAAACAAGTTTACCGCATTCCCGCGGGAACAAGCTGGGAAATTAAAGAAACAAGGGAAATAGAACGTATCCCGAACTTTGAAATTAACCTGAATCTATCATGGAATATACCCAACGGCATCTCGTATAAAATTCATGAAGACGCAAGCATCACCCAAGACACCTCACGCGGCAAATTTGCCATCGATAATCAACAATTCTTTCCTCCCTCGGATGAAATTATCGTCGATAACGAAGACAACGGTTTCAGGATAGGCGTTACCTCCCGGAAGAAAAAACTAGGTACGTTACTTTCCCCGAAGAAAGAGAAAACATACATTTTCCAACACATGCTTTTTATCATCAACGAGGCCGCCCCGACAGAATGGACATACTGTGCCGGAACACAAGGTTTCCACGGCGACATAATCAAAAGCATGGTATTCAAAAAAGCCGGGAAAGGCAATGCCCCGGTAGCGTGGACGGGAGAATTGCCCGAAGAAGGGCGATACGAAGTTTTCGTTTACCTCGTCGAAAACCAAGCTCCCGCTGAAGGACACTCGGAACAATATTACACGCTAACAACAAAAAACGGAGAGGAAAAGATCACTTTAAGAATAGAACCCGCGGACGAGGGTTGGGTATCTATTGGTACATTCGATTTCTCTGCCGGAGCAAACACCATTACATTAAGCGATAAAACCACTAATCCGGATCAAATCATCTATGCAGATGCCGTGAAATGGAAATATATCGGCCAATAACAAGTCGCAAATAACTCGGCATTTCTAATACTAATCTAAAATTTTAAAACATGAAAACAAAAACATTTATCAGAAAGGCTACAATGCTCTTTACCCTACTATTAGGAATTAGTCTTATTACAATGGCTGTAGATCAACAATTTAAAGTAACAGGAAAAGTCACTAACGCCCAAGGTGAACCAATAGCTGGAGCAACAGTTAAAATCAAAGGTACTAACACCGGTGCTATTACAGATGCCGAGGGGAATTACACTATCTATGTCACCTCAAAAAATGTTCTCGAATTTTCATTCATTGGAATGCAAACTCAAAAAGTTCAAGTAAAAAATCAAACTGTAATTAATGTTATCTTACAAGGAGAGATTTCAAAAAAATCCCCCCAACTTCAAAACCAGCAGACAATACCAAATACTACTCTAAATTACACGAAAGAACAGATTATTAAAAGCATTATCTAAAAACCTCTATTATGCGAACAAAGATTGTATTCATTCTCCTTATCTTAGGTGGAATTATCCTCGGTAATCATTTATCGACAAATGCACTTGACATCCAGAAAAAAGTCACTGGTACAGTAACAGATACCACGGGAAAACCTTTGAGCGATGTTACGATTATGATTAAAGGAAGAGAAGTTGGCACACGCACAAACACGAAAGGAACTTACGTTCTTTTCGTGACAAACGCAGACACACTGGTTTTCTCGAAAAAAGAAATGAAAACACAAGAGGTCTCCGTAGGTCAGAAAACACAAATCGATATTGTTCTGCAAAAAGCTAAAAAGTAGACCTATCAAGAAACTTTCCGGCGGGGAAACTGTATGTTTATCAGCTTCTCCGCCGGAAATATGAATCTACAAACTATTATACCCTTTATCCCCCGGGAATAACGGTTCTCTTGCCATGATACCCGGTTCCACCGTTTTCCGCTTCTCTTCCAAAACTTTCACGTCTTCCCCCTGCATTTCCAACAGCTCCTCCCCTCTTCTTTCCCAAACAATAGAATCATACTTTACCACCTGATGATAAGGCGGGACTGATACAGCGAAAACCAGACAATCATCAACCTCCCGGTATCTAATCAAAGTCAAGCTATCTATATTAGCACCGAATGCCTCAATAATTCTCTTATGCAGGAATAATTCGTACTTGTCCGGTACGCAATACAAATACTCCAGATCGCCGTGTACACCGACAGGTTCGCCCTCGTCATTCACCCCGATATAGACCACCCCGCCCTGTTCATTCAAGAAACCGCATATCGCGCACATCATTATATCGATTTGCGCTTCCACGTCCGCACCTCTCGAACCCGCGGGATACACGATTGACTCCATAAACTCCCGCACGAAATTCCGCTCGCCAAACGTCAATTCTTCCTGTTCTTCCTTTTTGAAAGATAGCAAAGCCAGAAGTTCATCATGTATCAAGCGGGAAGTCCCAACCGTATGCCCCGGCAACTCCTTTTCCAGTATATATTTCGCGACATTCGCGACATCTTCATCTCCCGAACGAGAGTAACGCACCAGCTCATCCGCGCACGAACCGTCTTTACATGCCGCAAGAATCTTGATAATTGTCCACTGTCGCTCCAAAGCGGGGAAACGTTGGAAATCACGTTCCAAAAAATCCAAATCGATCTTCCTGACATCCCCTTCTTCCACGAACTCGTATCTTATGATCAAGTAATTTATCAAGCAATCATAATAAGTCTTCAGCCGATTATCACCCAACACGTGAGAGAGCAACCGAATAAAATAAAGCAAATTAAGATTACCCAGACTAACCTCCCGTGTCAAATAGAACTGTAACAAACGAATCAATTCCTTCACGTACCCGTGCGAAATATCCACAGACCGTTCTATCTTGCCCATGTTAAAATTCGCCTGCACGTCGCCTTCCCTAAAACGTTTACAATCACCCAAGTATTCATACACGAGGTTCGACACGGCATCATGCCGGTCAAAAGACTCGGTCGAGGCCTGTACCATTTCTCCCCTTATCCGTCCCCGGGTCGGTATCTCGGTTATTCTCAATAAATAACAATCATTCTCTTTTATCTCCATTCCTTCCGGGACACTCGTGTAAACGATATACCCGTTTTCAGAAAGCCAAATCAACAATTCGTTTTTCTCGTACAGGAATAAAGCGTTGCACTCGTCCCCGGCATCCAGACGCACGGCTGCCGAACGATTCAACTCCTCCCAAATCGAAAATTGAAGCTTCTCCTCGCTCGACTCGACCACGGTCGCCTGCAACAAATCGCCGGGATGCAAAATATCTTCAATCGTATCCAGTTTTGCCCGTGTAATATGGCTCACGTGCAGCACCCCGTCCCCCTCGTACTGGTCGTCCACGACCGACACGAACGCCAACGTCGGGTTCTGGTTATATATCAATTTTATCTTTATCGTCACGCTCACGCCCACGGGCGGACGTCTTTTCTTCAAAACATTCTTCTTGAGTTCATCCGAGAAATCGGCGAACACGCCTCTCCATGATTTTGTCACTTCAGCAAGTTCCCCGTCGAAGACTAATTTTCTCTTGTTACTCCCGACTTTCAACGCCATCCCGTTAATCTCCGCCACCATGTCGAATTTCATGGAAGTCGGTGCAGATAAAGTGATTGCCTTGTTGTCTACCAGTACCTGTCCCTTCCCGTCAAACATCCGTCCTTGACAATTTCTCAAAGCCGCAACCGACTTCTCCTCTATCACGGCTTTCAAGTCGTCAAACGAGAATTTCAACAAATCCTCCCAAGCAAAAACCGGATTCTTCTGGTTAAACAAGAGGGAATTGAAAGCGTTCTCCCGGAACAACTCCTCTTTTTTCTCCCCTAAAATATACAGGTACCTGAAAAACATGGAACGCAGGCAGGCAAATTCTTCCTGCACGGGAACTCCCGACAACAATTTCGCGCCGAGAATCCAAACCGTATCTTGAAGCTGTTCTTCCGTCCTACCCTCGAAACTTAAAATATCATCTTGTTCCCGCATCAATGCCACCCGCTCGTTCATGCATTCTGTCACCCGCGGGAAATTCTTGTTCAACGTGTGATACACCAAAAGCACAAAACCTTCTGCCGGTAAAAGATGCAAGCGGGGACTGAAACGCACGATTGTTGACAGGGTAATCCACACCAACGACTTTTTAAACAGATAGCCCGACAAGGTCAACTTCCGCAACTTATCCGTCACGTAATCCCCCTCGCCCTCCGTGTCTATCAGCCGGATCGCCTCTCTCGACGCGAGAGCCTCATCCAAGTAACGTTCCACCAGCATCCGCTGGTCATTCAACTTGACGCCCTCGTAACATTTTAAATAAGTCGACCCCTCGATCAACCATTCCAGAACACGAATAAACACGCCGTTCAGGTAACGATAATCCTCTATCACGATTTCCTCTCCCGCCAGTTCCGACCGAATGACATTCAACAAAGAAAAAATCCACTCCGGCCCCTGTTTCTCGACAGAGGTAAAATCATAATCACAAGTGTACTTCTCAAGAACTTCCGCTTCCTCCCCCGTGAAACATACCTCTTCAAACAAACGCTCAAGAGTCACGATATCAATCGACTTATCTTTTACAATCTTATTCATCATCGTAAATACATTTAAACAAGCGCACTTTCGTGAACATCAACTTTTCATGATAATAAGGCACATGAAATCACCCCCTCCCGATTAACCACTATGCAAAGAAAGGACTTTTTTTCGAAAATATGCTCTCATACGCATAAAAACATCATGAAATGATAAAGAGTTATACTAAACATTTCAAGGGGATAGCCTATGATAAAGCGTAAAGCTCGCCTATTTCCCGCATTTCTAATGCCGGGAACAACATTCCTCCCGCGTGTGTTAAAAAAGCATATTCTTTACTAAAACGTGGGCGAAGTGTAGGTGAAGTACGGGCGAAGAGTAGGCGATGCCGCCTAAACCTCGCCCAAAAGTCACCCAAAACCCGTGCAATGCCATAGTAAAACCCATGCTTAAAGGATAATCAACGATTACAAATTATTTTATATACATTTGTTCCCGCATAACACACGAAAGTCCATGATTAGAAAGTTCCAACCACGAGATGAAGATGCCGTTATCCGGATATGGCTGGAAGCATCTGCCATCGCCCACTATTTCATTCCCCGTTCCTACTGGGAAAACAACACGGCAAGCATGCGCGAAACATATATACCCCGAAGCGAAACTTTCGTTCACACGGATGATACAACCGGAGAAATCACCGGATTTATTTCCCTATCGGGAAATTACCTCGCCGCCCTATTCGTGGCTCCCGCCCGACAAGGTAAAGGAATCGGGCAAGCATTGATGACTTACGCGAAAACACTAAAACCCGAACTGGAGCTAAACGTTTACCGGGAAAACACACGAGCCGTCACGTTCTATAAACACCAAGGCTTCAAGATTACACGAGAACAGGAAGACAAGGCCACCGGGCAGAAGGAATATGTCATGGTATACCAAATTCAAGACCGATAAAATAACTATTCTCACTCTTTCTTTTTACCGAATACACAAGTCAAAACACCTTTATACAGCATCCGCTTTCGCTCCAACACGTGAAGAACTCCCAATACCCCCACAACAATACCGGTTTTGTAATGCAACAATCCTATCGAGGAATTAGCGCCATTCACGAAAAACAGTACCACTAACCCGGACACGAAAACCAACACGAAAACAATTGACAACAACAAAACTACTTTTCCTTTGCCTTTACAGCCTTTCCTTTTCAACCCTCCATACCACCCCCAATGGCTCCTGATATGAATAATTCCCAACGCCATAAACAACAAGCTGACAATCGTATGAAATACTGCCCAGTTATGCCACGTTGCATGGTTGATGCCATGCCCCGCGATATGTAACTCTACACCCGTATAGAACGACAGGACGAACACGAAAACCAATATCAAATCCGTCAAGTAAATAAATTTACTTCTATTCATCTTTTTTGCTCCAAAACTACAATGAATTGACAAACAGAAAAATAGAATATACAAGGTTAAAATTGTACTATTCGAGGTATTTCTTCCGGTAGGAAGTAGGATTCACGCCCACGACTTTCGTAAATAATCTGGTAAAATAAGCATAATCATCCACTCCCAGACAGACAGCTATCTCCCTTATATTCATAGATGTATATACCAACATTCGTTTAGCTCTCAACAGGAGTTCGTTTTGAATATATTTGCTTACACTCACGCCTGTAATGTCCTTAATCACTTCATTCAGATACACCGGGGATACGCACAACGATTCCGCGTAACGAGATACACCCCTGTTTATCACCCTTTCTTTTGAAAGCAATTCTTTAAAAGCCAACGCGATTTCGACACGTCTTCTTTTTTTAGATTGTTGCTTGACAATTTTCCGAATGGCATCCGTTATTATTCCAACGACCGCGCATGACAAATTTTGCAGAGTAGCTTTCGATTCATCACACTCCCGCTCATCGATTCGGCGGAAAATCATGGAAAAGAGTTGAGTCAACTCGACACGCTGCATGTCATTCACTTTGAATGATAGCGGCGATAGCGCGTATTCAGCGAGGACTTGTTTCGTCGGAATATCTATAAACACTCCGTCCATGAATAAAAGAAATGCCTTCACGTCACCTGCATCGACAACATGGTGGACTTGGTTCGGCTGGATACAAATCACATCGCCTGCCGACAAACAACAATCATTGAAATCAATACCGACACGACACGTCCCGCTCTCTACCATACCAAATATGTAATACTCGTCCCGATGAGTATAATCAATAGGTCGTTTCGCTGAAAAAGGAGAAAGTTCCTTCGCGAATATCCCGAAATCGGATTGCCAAACCATTTTATGTGTAGGAATACCTGTCATTCAATGTTTTTTGCGAAGTTAGCAAATTACCGGAAAAGGTCGGGATAATATCAAACTAAATTTTTACTTTTACGTCCTCAAATATTACATATGCCACAAGATATCACGATATACACAGACGGTGCAGCCAGCGGGAATCCCGGTCCCGGGGGATACGGGGTCGTGCTTATGGCGGGACCGCATCGGAAAGAATTGTCGGAAGGCTTCCGGCTCACGACGAACAACCGCATGGAATTGCTTGCCGTTATCATCGGGCTGAATGCCCTGCGCTTCCCGGGAAGCAACGTCACGATATACTCTGATTCGAAATACGTCGTCGACGCCGTCGAAAAAGGTTGGGTGTTCGGGTGGGAGAAAAAAAGATTCAAGGATAAAAAGAATCCCGACCTGTGGCAACAATTTTTAGTACTCTATCGCAAACACAACGTGAAGTTCGTCTGGATAAAAGGACACGCCAATATACCTGAAAACGAACGCTGCGACCAACTCGCCGTTGCCGCCTACAAAGCCCCTAACTTACAGATAGATGAATATTATGAAGCAGAAGGGCGTTCAAACGAACAAATTTTCAGTTAAAAGGCAAAAAAAATTCCCGTTTGTTACTCTCTAACGTTTTAAATTAATTATTTTCGCGCTACAATCTAATATAGAAAAATAACATCGTTCGTCATAAAAAACTATCGAGATGAAGAAAATATTAATCGTTGGTGCAGGGGGACAAATCGGTTCCGAACTGGTTCCTTATCTGAGATCTATCTATGGAGATAACAATGTAGTGGCAGCCGATATCAGTGCTGAAAAATGTAAAGCATTGGCAGAAGCGGGTCCTTTCGAGGAATTGAACGCTCTTGACGGAGAGGGATTCAGTGCCATCGTGAAAAAATACAATATTGATACCATCTTCAACCTGGTTGCCTTATTGTCTGCCACGGGAGAGAAAAACCCGAAACTGGCATGGGATATTAACATCGGGGCGTTGACCAACTCCCTGTATATCGCAAAGGACAACAATTGCGCCGTGTTCACGCCGAGTTCTATCGGTGCTTTCGGTAACGACACCCCGAAAGACAAAACCCCGCAGGACACCCTGCAACGTTCAAACACCACGATTTACGGTGTTTGCAAGGTAACCGGAGAACTTCTAAGCGACTATTATTTCCACCGTTTCGGGGTAGACACGCGTAGCGTACGCTTCCCGGGATTGATTTCATACGTGACTCTTCCCGGCGGGGGAACCACGGACTACGCCGTGGAAATCTACTATGACGCCATCCGGAAAGGTTCATTCACTTGCAACGTGCAGGAAGGTACCTACATGGACATGATGTATATGCCGGACGCCTTGAACGCCGTGGTTACTTTGATGGAAGCCGACCCCAGCAAATTGAAACACCGGAACAGCTTCAACATCGCATCCATGAGTTTCGAGCCGGAACAAATCGCAGCAGAAATCCGCAAACATATCCCGGACTTCAAAATGGATTATCAAATCGACCCGGTAAAACAAGCTATCGCCAACAGTTGGCCAAACAGCATGGACGACACTTGCGCCCGTGAGGAATGGGGCTGGGCACCGAAATACGACCTTACCAGCATGACCAATGATATGTTGGTAAAAGTGAAAGAGAAATTTGACAAGGGATTGATAAAGTAATTCCTTGTTCAAGTAAATAAAAAATCCGGGTATTCAAACCCGGATTTTTTATTTATAATAGATATACTCTTGATTAATCTTCCGCTAATTTCTTCCCGTAAGCGAAGAATTTCTCCAAGTTGTGTTTTTTCAACACGTCCACCAAGATCTCGTACTTCTCCATTATCAACTCCTGATGCCCGTACATTGCCCGGATTTCGTCATCCGTATTTTCAAATATCAACATCAAATAGTCCTTGAAATCGGTATTTTCATCTATTATATTGTAGAGCGTAGCGGTAACTCCCCGCACCGTAAGCCAACCATACCTGAACGGCAAGTTATCATAATCCGTTATCTTGCTCCCGTCCGGGAAAAGATGCTCCGGGTTAGTAGAAGTCAACCTAAAACCTTTATAGTAAGGCGTTCCCTTGAAATCTGTCGGCCACTCGACACAATTTCTTGATACATCAAAGAACGCTTGCAAATCCTCATGGTTTTTAGCTTGAGCCCCCCCGAACAAATCGTACACTTGATTAAACAACACGGCAAACATCAACTGTTTTCTCATTTCTTCCGTCAAGGTATTGAAATGTTGCTTGGTAACATCGGTCATACTTACCACAACCGTAGAATTAGCAACATCATTCCAATAGGATAACACCTCAGCATTCGCTTTAGCTTTAAATACCGTATCCACGATAAAAAAACGTTTATAAGAGAAATCCGTCGAATTCAATACCGGATCTACAATCAAGAAATAGTAATCAATAAAATCTTTGAGCACTTCCCGATCGTACGACAAATAATAATTGGCCGAAGTCGTTCCCGCCGAGGTAAAAGAGTACCCCATTCTATAAGTGGCGTAATAGGTATAAGGTTCCCCGCCATCATACCGGATTTCAGATCCCAAGGTGTCGTTGTAGAAGAAACGTATGCCGGATTCCTCGTATATATCATAAATCAATTGATCCAATTCATCGGCATTCGGATCATAGACGGGTGTCCACCAATCCCTCTCCGCGTAGGAGGGGCTTGGAGCGTCATCATCGGAACAAGCCATAAACAGGCCACAGGCCAACAAAAGGCCAAATAATATATTCTTTATCATCTTATTCTTCTTTTAAAATACAATTCACACGTTCATTTTGTATAATAGATCCTTCGGTCTGTTCGATTTCATACTTGGGGATCGGCATTACCCAACCGCCGTCCGGGTAAGCGGGCAACTCGTAATACCCAACATACACCTCGTCCGAATTTGCATTTCCCGCGTTGTGCTCAAACATGGCATGCCGGACAGTAGTTGCTGCCGGGTACTTGGGACTGACAGCGTAACGACGTAAGTCAAACCAGCGCTGACACTCGAAACACAATTCTCTTCTTCTCTCCTTACGAATCAATTTCACCAAAGCCTCGCCGGATTCCGTCAAATTCCTCAAATCATGGATACGGGTTTTCATCAAATCCGCAAGCACTCCTCTAGCCTCGAGATCTTGATCGGTCATTGCTAATGCCTCTGCCAAGTTCAAATACGCCTCGGGCAAACGCAACAAGAAACAATCCGAAATATAAGTTTTCATGGAATTCAAGGTTGCCGTATCCTGTCCAGTCAATTTTGCCGGGAATAAAAAATTCTCCCCGTAATTATGTTTCCGACACAACAAATCCTTACGCACATCGCCTTCCTCCTCTCCGAACACTTCTAACAAATCCGGGGATATCACAAAACCATCCACTGTATTGACATTGTTTTCCTGATAGAATACCCCCGCACCCACACTTTGTCCCTGGGTAAAAATAATCTCGGGACAACCGTTATACAACCACTTTGCTTGATTCGAATTTTTCATATTCATCAAAGTGTAGTTACCCTTCAATATCTCGCGACAAAGTTCTGGTACCAACTCCCATTTGCCCATGTAGCAATACACACGGCTCAACAAGAGGCGTGCCGCATCCTGATTCGCCCGGTTGACCGAAGGCATGGTAATCCCGTCGAGATAATTGACCGCCAATTCCAAGTCGCGCACGATCTGATTGTAAACAGAATCCACCGGGGTACGAGTGAAATCCTTGTCCTCCACCACTGGAGTTAATTTCAAGGGCACACCTAAATCGCCGGAAGCAGTCACCGGATCGTAAGGCTTAGCATAGAGATTCACCAACAAGTAATAGTACGCTGCACGCAGGAAATGGCATTGCCCCCGCACGCTATTGCGATCTTCTTCCGTGTCGTGCGTGAACTCCTCTACCTTATTCAAAATCACGTTCAACACCGCAATATGCTCGTACAACGTAGCCCATGTCTTATCCTCGAAAGCATCCCCTTGAATATTAAATGGATCAGCTTCCCACCGGTAAAAAGCACCTAATTTGGTGGTAAAAGTCCCTTTAGAAACGTCTTGCCCGGCAATAGCAGCCTGTACGTCATCATCCATCACGTGCACCCAAGAATAATAAGATATAGCGGCCTTCACGTCATAGGAAGCAGGCCTTGTGTTTAAACTCGCTTTCATATATCCGTTACCGATCAGCAACTCCTCCATATCCTTACAATCACGGGCGTACAGCAACTCGTGGGACTCTTCCGTTAAGAAGTCGCCACAAGCCCCCCACAAGCCCCCTAACAAACAAATCAAAATTATATATCTCTTTTTCATAGGTTTATATTTTTTAGAATGACACATCTAAACTAAATGAATAAGTGGGACGCACGGACAAGTTAATACGGTCGGCAGACCCGGACTGTGAAGTCGGATCCTGTCCGCGTAACTCTTTGGCACTCCAAGTTAATAAATTCGTTCCCGATAAGGAAACATACATGTTTTTCACGTGTAACTTCCTGCAAATCTTTTGTGGCATCACGTAACGCAAACTCAAGGTTTTTAATTTCAAATAGTTACCACTCACCACCCGGATGTTCGAGAAGTCATACATCTGCCAGATATTAGCAGCAAAACTAAATGGCTCATTTTTCCACCAAGGGTAGTTTATAGAGTTATTGAAATCTGTCGCATTCAATATTCCGGGGATATTGGTTTTCTTTTCGTCCCCGGGACGTTTCCAACGACGCACGAATTCCTTACGCATATTCTTTACCGGTTGCGGAACACTGGAGCCAGCAGAAACGTTATCATACAATTTCAACAAACGTATCTTGGAACCAATACTATAGGCGAGATTGAAACTCAAAATAAAATTATTGTACTCGAACGTGTTGGAAATCCCCCCTTGCAAGTAAGGCACCCGACAACCGGAGTATTGCATAACGGTAGTGAACACTTTGCTATTCGGCATATCGATATATTGGTCCCAAAGATCCTCCTCCACGCGGGCAAAAGTGGGACGTCCATCCTCCGGGCTCAAACCCGTAAACTCGTAAGAGAAGAAAGAATTCAACGGGCGACCGCTCACGTAAGCTTTTCCATTCAAATAATCCTCGTAAGTGAAATCGTCGTGCAAAGGATCAAAATCACTACCTCGTCCCAATTTATTGATCAACTTATTCACCACCTGACCTAATTGCGGGTCGATACTCCAACGGAATCCTTTCCGTTCTCCATCGGCACTAATACTAGAAAGCATGCGATTCATCGGGACAATATTGAAACTGAACTCGAATCCCGAGTTCTCTACCGTACCCTCGTTCACTTTATAAGAGGTAACACCATTCACGCGAGATACTTTTTTGGTCAGGTAGGCATTTTTAGTCTTCTTGTAGAAATAAGAAACCATACCTTTCAACGAATTGTTGAACAAAGAAAAATCAAGACTCGTGTTGAATGAAGCTGTCTTCTCCCAACCCAAATCCGGATTCGGGAATGTCTTAATGGTAGATTGATACTCGTTGAATATCGGATTTACATTTCCTTTCTGGATAATCAACTCCGGGGTTGCCTCGTTGGTAATGTTTCCCTGGTAACCGAAAGAGGCACGCAACGCCACGTTGTTCACCCAATTTATATTGGCAAACACGTTCTCTTTCAAGTTCCAACGTCCGGACACAGACCAGATCGGGAGGATCTTGTCATTCGTCAATTTCCCGAATTCATTGGAGAAATCCAAACGGGCATTCACGTTGAAAATATAAGTATTACGGAAACTATATGTCAACGACCCGTACATCCCGACCTTATTGGAAGTATTATCTTTCAACTTGCCTAACGCATTGGCATCTGTTGTCAACCAGTCGGCATACCCCCACCATATATCCTTATCCACTTGATTAACGGACAATCCTCTATCTGGCAAATAACAACGGATAGTTTTAGCAAATCCAGTATATTTAGAAGAATTCAACTCACCTCCGACGTCTACAGACAACATGTGTTGCTCGTACTCATCCAAATAATGGTGATAATTGACTTGCCCGCGCAAGGTGTAGTTGGTGTTTTTCGTGTTATCTTTCTTTAATTCTCCCCCGAAAGGCCATGTCAGATTTTTCTTGGCAACAAAATCATTGTATCGCGGGTCTAATTCAAATTGAGCGTATCCGGCTGCATACGCCGTATTTTCAGCATGATATGTTTCATTATCCGTGTCAGATACAGAGTAAGAGAGCGTAGCCTGTGCTTTCAAACGAGGAATAATCTCGTAAGACAAGTTGGTCATCAAACTTAACGTGTGACCTTTTACCGTGTTGTAAGAATTGTCACGCTCGTTCAACACGTTAAAATAAACACTATATGTATTTTTATTAACCTTGTGATAAAACAAGGATCCATCCGTATCGTACAAGGGCACCGCACGACTGGTCCCGTAAGCGTAATCCAATAAACCGACATCCGAAGGCGTATGCTTTTGCTCGCGTACATTGGCAGACAATTTGAATTGGGCGCTGAATTTATTTTGCGTGAAATTCAAGTTCAATACCGAATTATAACGATCGGCCGATTCCTTGATCAATACACCGTTTTCCCGCCCGTAACCAATGGAAGCATGGTATCTCATATTATCTGAACCTCCTGAAAAAGAAAGTGTATGATTGTGCGAGAAAGAATTTCTCGTGATCTCTCCCAACCAATCGGTATTCATGGTTTCAAAGCGGGCTGTTCCTTCCTGAAGCTTATCGAAACTTATCAAACCTTTATTGTATTGTTCCACCAAGGCTTCGTAGCCGGTCCATCCATCCTGAGTAGTTTTATATGTCATTCCTTTCTCGATCGCCTCGCGGGAGTAATCTACACGTTCCCGAGAATTCATCAAGTAAATCGCTCTATCCGAATAGTGCGGGCGTCGGGCAAAACTTCCGTCTACATGGTAATTCACGCGCAAGGGACCCACTTTTCCTTTTTTCGTGGTGACCACAATCACCCCATTTGCCGCCTTCGTTCCATACAAAGCAGTGGCAGAGGCATCTTTCAAAATATTGATATCCTCGATATCATAGGGATTCAAACCGGTAATTGCATTTCCTAACAAGTTCACGAAGTCCAAATTGTTGATATCATCCGGGTTAACATTTACCGGATCGGTTAATACAACTCCATCTAACACCCATAAAGGTTCTTGGCTTCCCAACACCGTGGAAGTACCCCGAATACGCAAACGAGGTGTGGCACCCACCTGTCCCGAGTTCTGCATGAAGATCAATCCCGGCACGTGCCCTTCCAACATCTTGTCGATAGAAGATACTCCCGGCATCATGATATCCTCCGCTTTCAAGGTGGTTACCGCGCTGGTCAATTTCTTTTTATCCGTATTCAGGTATCCCAAGGCAACCACTTCTTCCAAAACTTCGGCATCGTCTTCCAAAATCACATTCAATTCGGTTTGCCCGGTGTATTTTACTATTTTGGTTTTCTTCCCGATAAAGGAGAAAATCAATTCCACGTCACTACCGGCAGGTAGAGTCAATTTGTAACGTCCTTTGATGTCGGTAGCCGTTCCCACGCTGGTACCTTTGATTTGCACGGTCACTCCCGCAAGGGTATCGCTCCTCACCACTCCCGTCACGGTACCTGTCACGACTCTCGGTTTCTCGTCTTTCGCCTGAACCGGATGCGCATGGCGCAAAATAATTAAATTCCCTTCCTGTACATACGTGAGATTGGTTCCTTTCAACACGATGTCCAATATCTCAATCACATTTTTATCTTTTATAGATACCGAGATATTATTCACGCTTTTCACATCCGCACCAGAATACACGAATTGTACCCCGGCTTTCTCTTTCAACATATCCATTATCTCGATTAACGATTTGTTCTCTATCTCTAAATTTAATTTTACTTGCTGTGCCTTCACTGAAGCAAAAAGAGAACCTGATGACAACATAACAAACAAAACGAATAGTTTCATAACCCGTATCCATTCTATCGGTTTCGGACTCCCTCGAAACCCGAAACGAAAACTCAATTCTTTCATAATTTGCATTTGATAATTAAAAATCAATGACACCTACATTATTCTTCCCTAGTACCGTACACTGTTGCAATATTGTGAGTTGCTGTTGTACCACTCCCTGTCAATTGATACAAACGTCTGTAATCACCTTCCGCTTTGCCCAAGTTATCATTCAAAGTTCCATCCAATGGTCCTTTCACGGAAGGATAGGAGGGGCAGCGGGAACCATCCTTCCCAATAAATTTAAACCGGAATTCCGCCCAGTTCCACTTGAGACCATATGCCGTATAAAACGGCTTCTTGATAAACAAATCCCCCATGGAAATGTCAAAAGTGACTCGATAAGTATTATTTCCTAAATTTTCGGCAAGCAACATGCTTTTATAAACGCCATAAGCGTCATTACCCCCATCCCAGTTTTCATTACAATCCAACACGATTCCCGCCTTACGGCATTCAGCATAAGTTGCTGCACCCATTGGAGTAATCGGAACAGTAACATCAAAAGAGCACCACGGGTCATTGTAGAGTATCACCGCGTCAACAGGCTTGTCACTATGGAATGTACAAGAAATAAAGACAGAATCTTCTTCGATTTTCGGTTTACCCGGCAAACTTTTTATATCCCATTCGTCAATAACCACATGCAGCGGCTCCGGTTCCACGTTTGCCTTATCATTAAACAACGGGTGTTGCTCCAACAATCGAGCAGAAGCCTCCGTTAAAATCACTTTATTCAGAATTCCACCTTGGGAGATAGTTCCAGTGTATCCCGAGTTACTACAATAACGCGTACAATACCAATTCCACACATATACATTATTAACACTCCTAGCCTCCACTGATCCCAAGAGAGAAACTATTATATCGCTCGCTTTATGTACTTCCATCGGCAGTCCAAAAGAATGCGCTAAGGTTTTTAGCACCAGACCGTAAGAAGCCAAATGTGCTTGGCGTCCCCGGATTGAAGTCAAATAACGCACTCTAAATTTCTCGTGATCCACACCACAGAAAGCGATACCGGAATAAGTGCCCAAACTATAATGCGCACAAAAACTCCCCGTGTAATTGGGCATGAACACCAAGTAATTGTCGCTAGTTTTTTCCCCCGGGTGCTGCTCGAAATAAGCCAACACCTCTTCCGCCATCGCAGCGATATTCTTTTCCGTCATCTCCTCTGTCGTCCGAGTACTCTTGATATAGTGCATCTTCACGTAATCGGGATTCTCGTTCACGATCAAACCGAATTTCTTGTTGGGAATCCGGTTTCTCTGCAAACACAATTCGAAATACTTCTGCATGTCAAGAGCGAAGCCGGATAGACGCCAATGCCAATATTCCCGATCGTATTCATCGGCAGGCACATAATACACTACATTTAAAGTATGCTCTGTTTCAGCCGTGTAAGTCGGCCCCGGAGGAAGTATCACCTCCACTTGCTCATCCTCATCACCTTTATACAATTCAGCACAACCAAACAGCATAAAGATAAAAGACACCCATAAAAAATATCCAATACTTTTCTTCATAAAAATGTTTGTTTTTGGTAAAAAAATCCATTAAGTTCATATCCATAACGAAAGAAAAACAAAAAATGGGTACAACAATTCAGTATTTTTTAAATTTCATAATAATTAAAGCACTGAAAAGAGTTATACACGGATCATTCTCTCGTGAAGAAACGTATAAACTCAAACAAAAAGTTAGTATATTAGTAGCCTCGTTTTAATCAACGATCAGGAATCAAGCCTATATTTAAATTCAAAATATGCCAAGAAAAGAAAAAAAAACAAAGCGAGACATCGGTAAAAAAGAAATACGCCGGATGTTATACGATATATTCTCCGCGAACCCCAACGAACATTTTAATTACAAACAGTTGGCGCAGCGATTGGGGATCAAAAACATGAACGCGAAACAGTTGATCATGACGGTTCTTTACGAGATGAAAAACGACAATATGCTCTCGGAAGAATCAACCGGACAATTTAAATTCAAAATAAGTACCGTTTATGTCACGGGTATCATTGACCTAACTGCCAAAGGTACGGCCTACTTGGTTTCCGACGAATGCAAGGAAGACGTGTTTATCCCGCAGGTCGGTTTGAACCATGCCTTGAACGGGGACAAAGTAAAGGTCTTGCTCTACGCCCGAAGTTCCAAACGTCGCCCGGAAGGGGAAGTGGTAGAGATTCTGGAACGCAAGAAAGAAACTTTCGTGGGCATCATCCAATGCTCCAAACAATACGCGTTCCTTGTACCGACCGGCAAACAACTGCCTTACGATATCTTTATCCCGCTGAATGAATTGAACGGGGCAAAAGACGGGGAGAAAGCCATCGTCAAGATTACCGAATGGCCGGAAAACCAAAAGAACCCGACAGGTAAAGTGCTCCAAGTACTGGGTACCCCGGGAGATAATGATACCGAAATGAACGCCATCATGGCAGAATTCGAACTTCCGGTTCAATTCCCCGCCACCGTGGAGAAAGCCGCGAAAAAAATAAAAGATGCTATTCCCGAGGAAGAAATCAAAAACCGAAAAGATTTCCGGGATATCACGACATTCACGATCGACCCGAAAGACGCCAAAGACTTTGACGACGCCCTTTCGTTCCGGAAATTAAAAAACGGGAACCACGAGGTAGGCATACACATTGCCGACGTCAGCTTTTACGTGACACCCGACTCGACCTTGGATAAAGAAGCGTATAACCGCGCGACCTCTGTTTACCTCGTGGACCGCACGATACCCATGCTACCGGAACATTTATCCAACGGGCTGTGCTCCCTGCGTCCGAATGAAGAGAAGCTTTGTTTCTCGGCAGTCTTCGAACTGAACGAGAACGCTGAAGTGATTAAACAATGGTTCGGACGGACGGTTATCAAATCGGACAGACGCTTCACGTATGAAGAAGCGCAAGCCATGATCGAGGGCGAAGACGGCGATTTCAAAACCGAAATATTAACGCTGAACGATCTTGCCCAGAAGCTACGGGCTGCCCGTTTCCAGAATGGCGCTATCGCGTTTGACCGCATTGAAGTACGCTTCGACATTGACGAGAAAGGTAAACCCACGGGAGTATATTTTAAACGCTCGAAAGAAGCCAACAAACTGATCGAAGAGTTTATGCTGCTCGCCAACAAAAAAGTAGCCGAAAGAATCGGCAAAACAAAAGAAGGGCAAAAAGCAAAAACTTTCGTGTACCGTATCCACGAGCAACCCAATACCGAAAAACTGGAAGACTTCGGTCGTTTCATAGCGAAATTCGGGTACAAAATACGCACGACCTCTCCCCGGCAACTATCTTCTTCCATGAACAAATTAATGGAAGATGTTCAAAACCGTCCGGAACAGAACATGATCGAAACACTAGCTATCCGTACCATGGCAAAAGCCGTTTACTCCACGGTAAACGTGGGACACTACGGTCTGGCATTCGATTATTACTCGCACTTCACGTCACCCATCCGTCGTTACCCCGACGTGATGACTCACCGGCTGTTGCAACGGTATCTGGACGGGGGACGTTCTGCCAATGCCGAAAAATACGAGGAGATGTGTAAGCATTGCTCCGACATGGAACAAGTGGCATCCAACGCGGAAAGAGCCTCGATCAAATACAAACAGGTCGAGTTCATGAGTGACAAATTAGGAGAAAACTTCATGGGAACAATTTCCGGTGTCACGCAATGGGGATTCTACGTGGAACTGAATGATACCAAATGCGAGGGACTGGTTTCCATCAATGAACTGGAAGGTGACTACTATGAATTTGACGAAGAAAACTACTGTATCGTGGGACGCCATCACAGGAAAGTTTACCAGCTTGGAGATCAAGTACTCGTGAAAGTAGCCAAAGCAAATCTCGTTGCCCGCCAACTCGATTTTGCCCTCGTGGAAAGCGAAAGTAAAAATACCGCTCCTGCCGTTACTACCCAAACACCTGCCTCCCGACGTGAAAAACCGGAACGTAAATTCCGTAGAGGCCGACGGGGAGACGCCGCTTCCGGCCGGAAAGGTGGAAAAGGAAACCGCAAAAAGAAATAAAAAATAAAACGGGGAGTTCAAAAACTCCCCGTTTTATTTTTCTATCATCAAGCATCAACCGCACTTGGATGACCCGCAAACTTTACAGATCAAACAACCTTCCTGATAAACGACAGATTTTGAACCGCAATTCTCACACACGGAACCCGTGGCTTCCGTTCCGTCCGGGACGAATTTCCGCAAAGCTCTCTCGACACCATTCTTCCACGTGTTGATATTCTCGTTATCAAATTCCATGGCTGCCACCAAATCCACGATTTGATTGATCGGCATCCCGTAACGCAAGACTCCCGAAATCAACTTGGCGTAATTCCAGTACTCCTTGTTAAACTTGTAAGACAACCCTTCAACCGTTGTTTTGAAACCTCTCTTGTTAGAGAATTGGAAGTCATAACGGCTATTACCTTCCTCGTCCGTATTCTTGACAATTTTACCATCCGTCACGGCTTTCGGTAACATGATACCTTCCTCGTCATCAGCAATACCGGTGAATATCTCGTAAGGGCGGCCATTATAAAGACCGATGAAAGCAATCCATTTTTCCTTGTTGTTCTGGAAACGCACGATCTCCGCATCCAACTCTCTCGGACGTTTTGACGGCATCGCTCCCTCATCCTTCTTATCTTTATTGGAAACCAGTACTCCCGCACGAGAACCGTCGCGATAAACCGTACATCCCTTGCAACCGCTCTTCCAAGCCTCGATATAAAGCTGTCCCACCAATTCCTCCGTCACGTCTGCCGGCAGATTCACGGTAACACTGATAGAGTGGTCTACCCATTTCTGCACACGCCCCTGCATACGCACTTTAGCTACCCAATCGATATCATTGGATGTAGCCTTGTAGTAAGGAGATTTGGCAACCATCTCATCGATTTCCTCATCCGTATAGCGTTCGCGTATATCATACCCGTTTTTCTCCATCCAAAGGGCAAACTTATGATGGAATACTATAAATTCCTCGTAAGCATCTCCCGTCTCATCAACGAAATCCACACGCACATTCTTATCATTCGGGTTTACCTTTCTTCTTCTCTTGTAAACGGGCAAGAACACTGGTTCGATACCGGAAGTCGTCTGCGTCATCAAACTGGTCGTTCCCGTGGGTGCAATCGTCAAACAAGCAATATTACGACGTCCGTATTTCACCATATCCTTGTACATTTCCGGATCAGCTTCTCTCAAACGAGTGATAAACGGATTGTTTTCCTCTCTCTTGGCATCAAAAATCTTGAAAGCCCCGCGTTCTTTTGCCATCTCGACAGAAGAACCGTAAGCGGCAATAGCCAATCGCTTGTGAATATCCACGGAGAAATCAACAGCCTCATCGCTACCGTAACGCAAACCCAAAGCAGCCAGCATATCGCCCTCGGCAGTGATACCCACTCCGATACGACGTCCTTCTCTGGCTTTCGTTTTAATCTTCTCCCACAAACGGATTTCAACACCCTTAACCTCGTCGTCTTCCGGATCCGCACTAATTTTGTCCAAAATAGCATCAATCTTCTCAAGCTCCAGATCAATAATATCATCCATCAACCGTTGAGCGATAGCCACGTGCTTTTTGAATAAATCGTAATCGAAATAAGCCTCTTTCGTGAAAGGATTTACCACGTATGAATACAAGTTAATCGCCAGCAAACGACAAGAATCATACGGACACAAAGGGATCTCCCCGCAAGGATTGGTAGATACCGTTCTATATCCCAAGTCCGCGTAGCAATCCGGTATACTTTCCCGAATAATCGTATCCCAGAATAAGATTCCCGGTTCAGCGGATTTCCAAGCGTTGTACACGATCTTATTCCATAACTTCACGGCATTGATCTGTTTCACGTTCTTCGGCTCATCGGAATAAACCGGGTATTTTTGTATATAATCACGTTCCTCAACAACGGCATTCATGAATTCATCGTCAATCTTTACCGAAATATTTGCTCCGGTCACTTTACCTTCCGTCATCTTGGCATCGATAAAGCTCTCGGAATCCGGGTGATTGATAGACACACTCAACATCAAAGCTCCCCGGCGACCGTCTTGTGCAACCTCGCGCGTAGAGTTAGAGTAACGTTCCATAAAGGGAACAATACCTGTTGACGTTAAAGCCGAATTCTTTACCGGCGAGCCCTTGGGACGAATATGCGACAAGTCATGTCCCACCCCGCCTCTTCGCTTCATTAATTGTACTTGCTCCTGATCTATCTTCATCACTCCCCCGTAAGAGTCAGAAGGCCCGTCGTGACCGATCACGAAACAGTTAGACAATGAAGCAATCTGATAATCGTTACCGATTCCGGTCATTGGACCTCCTTGCGGTACGATATACTTGAAGTCACGTAAAACTTCAAAAATCTCCTCCTCACTCATCGGGTTGGCGTAAGTCTTTTCGATGCGTGCGATTTCTGAAGCTAAACGACGGTGCATATCATTCGGGTTCAACTCAAAAATATTCCCGTAAGAGTCTTTTAAAGCATATTTGCTCACCCAAACACGTGCAGCCAACTCGTCACCCTTGAAATAATCAAGAGAACTACTATAAGCTTCTTCTTGCGTGTACACTTTCTTTTGGTTCACAGCCTGTTTCTGTTTCTCCACTTTCTTTGTAGTTTGTTCCATTTAGCGTATATAATAAATTTTCTTTTTGGTCCCTTTTCCAACAGAACAAAACTATGGAAAAAAAACTTCTTAGAAAAATATTTTTACTAACACTTGTTGCAAGTTTTCCAAAATCATCAGTCATAACACTGATAATAAAACGATTAACAATTTCATTTTTCTTGAAAAATTTTCCAAATATAAATTTGATCTAAAGTAGAAATAAAAATCGTAGAAAATTTTGGTTTAATAAAAATTGAAGTTTTAGAGAGTTCGACTCTATCAAGGAAGTACCAATAAGACACTATGATGATTGAAAAATCACATCTGTTTACGTTTGTATTCCTAAAAAGGTTTAATAAAGTTCTTTGATTTCTTCAGGAATATTTACATGCAGCAATCTTTCATCATGAAGAATGTCTGTCACGTATTCATCGGATACCGGAAGAAGAATTTCTTTCGAGAATATCCGGATAGAAAGAACTACATTTCCCGAATAATTATCAACCTGCACAACCTCCCCTTTTTCACCTGTCGGTTCGTCAACCACGGAAAACCCGATCAGATCAGAAAGTTCCAAAGGCATATCCTCCTCTTCAAGCAGATATTTATCCATCAACAAATCACTCCCCACCAATCGGTCCGCCTGTTCTTTCGAGTCAACAAAATCAAATTTGACGATATAAGAAGTATGGTTCCGTGCCGTCAGACCATCTTCTGCGATATAAAAGGGAACCGGTGCTCCTTCCAGAAGAAGAAACACCGGTTCATCCATGTATTGTTCAAGAAGATCATTTTCCGTGTAAACAATCAACGCACCCTGTAAGTTATGAGTCTTACCGATTTCGCCGATCTTTATACAATCTTCCCTCTTGATCATAAATTATTCAGCTGCTGGAGTTTCTGCCGGAGCCTCCGGAGCTACTTCCGCTGCAACAGCCTCTGTAGCGGCAGCTTCTACTTCTGCTCTTGCTGCAGCCTCTGCCTCAGCTTTTGCCGCTGCAATTTCAGCTTGTTTCTTAGCTACAATCTCTGCTTTAGCTTCTTTTACTTTAGCCTCAGCTTCCAAACGAGCTTTGTATTCACTTTCAGACTCGTTAGCCAAACGTGCGATCTTAGCCTGAATCTTAGCGATTTTCTCTTTCTTCCAAGCCTCGAACTTCGTATCAGCAGCAGCCATATCAAACGCACCTTTCTTCACTCCTTCCAACAAGTGTTTCTTCAAAAGAACACCCTCGTAAGACAATATTGCCTTCGCGGTATCGGTCGGCTGCGCACCGGTTTGTAACCAATACAATGCTCTGTCAAAATTCAAATCAATCGTAGCCGGGTTAGTCATCGGATTGTAAGAACCAATTCTCTCAATATAACGACCGTCACGCGGCGCTCTACTATCTGCTACCACTACATGGTAGAACGGACGGCCTTTACGACCGTGTCTTGCTAATCTAATTTTAGTTGCCATTCTTTT
>OGKG01000435.1_pt1 | contig 54158 bp, 41 predicted proteins | sample 1572201 | NCBI WGS metagenome assembly OGKG01 (sample SAMEA2582146, study PRJEB24529) | metagenome | biome: Human gut stool | place: China | collected 2011 | reverse complement strand
GTGCAAGTTTTACAACCGTAGCAACGTGTCTGGTCAAAATAAAAACCCCATTGAGTCATGATGTTCCTCTTAAACGGTTGTTAACTAAAAGATGGAAGAGTTTTACTTACTTCGCACAAGAGTCCATTGACGTACATTCCTCCGGAATCTCCTACCTCTTTGTTGAGAATAGGATCGGAAACTCCAGTATCCTGGTCGGTCAAAAGAACGTTCATGCAGCCACCTACGTCCACGGGAACAATATGAGATTCAGGTTTGCCATCGAAATCTGAATCGAACCATGCCTCATATTTTTCGGATTTGCTAGGCTGATACCACGCACCTTGAGGGATTGAAATCACTCCTTTCGGCTGTTGTTTTGTAACGATAGCCTTAAGCTTGGTACATCCCATGTCGTTGTAAACGTATACTTTTTCTCCGTTAGAAATATTCCGTGCTTCGGCATCGGCAGGGTTCATCAGAACTCCATGTGGAGAGGTATCCATAAGCATGGAGGTATTGTCGTATACAGAGTGGCATCGATGAATCAAATGAGGGGTTATATACTGAAGAGTGTAATTACGTTTAAATTTTCCTTGAGTATTACCTTCAGAGATGTCCTCGTATCCTTGCGGGGGTCTGACATAGCGTGGCGCTGACACATCTAACACAACACGTCCTCGACTTGCAAGGAAAGGAGAGTAAAAGTTGATCATCCCCGTATCAGTTGGGAATTTTCCAGGCTCAAATTTTGATGAAGGAATTATGCTTTCTTCCGGAGGAACCGGTAATTGAAGGTTTGCGCTTTCGAGCATTTCTTCAAATGTAGGTAATTTGAAATTAGGATCTATCGCAAGATAATCCGCCGGTACTTTAGCCCCTGCCCATTGTTGTTTCATCACATCAATGTCGGACATTCCTCCCATGCTCCAGGGAATCCCTAATCTTTTAGCAAAGAGTTCTGTAATTTCATTATCCGTCTTACATTCATACATTGGCTCAATGAGCTGACGAACCACATTGGTATCGGTTTTTGTACGGCCTCCATGGAAATAGTTTTGTTCAAACTGAGTTGCTACCGGGAAGATGATGTCCGAATAGCGGGCAGATGGAGAAAGGACTCTTTCACAAGAAATAATTGATTTTAATTTTTTATAGGCCAGTATCTTGGGGTTAATGGAAGAGCTTTGATTGAATCTATCTCCCGAGCCCGCTCCTCTCCAGATCATGTCAATTTCTAAGTGAGCATTTGGACCAAGATCAATGCCATTCAGACGCTTAACATCGTCTCTAAGTTGTTCAGGGGTACGGTTATCAAGTCCTGTCTGAAGGACTTTGGACTGCATATATAGAGAAAAACGAATCGGAGCATACTTTTTAGCATCAATAAACTTTGGTGCCGCACCGAGTTTTAAGGACATACCATCAACTCGTTTTAAAGGTCCGAAGCCTCCGCCTCTGACCGTTGCGTTACCCGTCATAGCGGCTAAAGCTAAAGATAACCAACAAAAATAGAAACCGTTACCGGATCTCTGGGCGCCTCCCGATGCAGCACCAGAATATATGCACGCCGGTTTGGTAGTTGCGTACTTGACTGCCAAGTTTTCTATAGTTTTTGCTGGTACTCCAGATAACTTCGAGGCCCAATCCAATACCCCTTGCTCTCCTCCATGCTCTTTTTGCAAGGCGTCCAAATACTCGACAAAAGATTCTCCTTGAGGAACCGTGAAGCGTTGTCCTTTATAGGGCTTACCTGTCATAGGATCGTTGATTGGGGATTGACTTACGACAGAATCATTAGGATAAAAACCAAAACAATACTTCTTCAGATAAGCCTCGTCATGGAGATTGCGTCTAAAGATGGTATTTGCCATCGCCACTAAAATGGCGGAATCTGTCTCCGGGCGAGGACAAATCCAACCAGGGATATCCTCAGTTCCAGTTCCCATTGCACTGACAGTTCCAGTGTGTCTTGCCTCTATAACCACAATGGGAATTCCTCTTTCTTTCGCCTTAGTCATTATGAAAGGCAGATGAGGTGAAGTGGATTGGGAATTGGCTGACCAACAAAGAATGAACTTAGAATTAAGCATATCCGTAGCTGGGTGACCGAGAACCCCTTTTCCGATACCAGCATAGTTACTATCGAGCTGGTTACCTGCTGACATATTTCCCCAAGTATTGAGATAGGGTCCCATGTAAGGCAACAACGTCTTGGAATGTTCCCAAATAGGAATATATCCGAGCTCTGCTTGACGCTCTTTTGCTTTTAGGATTTGTTCGCAAGCTCTATCTAAGGCTTCGTCCCAGGAAACGCGTTTGAATCCATTAATATTTCCACGTTCAATGGTCTGAATTAGCGGATACTTCAGTCTGTCCGGAGCGTAAATTCGTTTCCGTTCTGACAATCCTTTTAAGCACGGTCTTCTTTGAATATGGAAAATATCTTCATCTTTTTCCTGGCAATTTTCTAGGGGTATGTCACCGGCAGAGGTGAATGCCAATACTCGACCGTTCTGAACATGAGCTTTCAGGATGCATGACCCATGGCAATGCATATCGTGAAAAGTGTTAATGACTTTGACTTTGCTATCAAGCAAATCTTTGGGTGTCGCCGGAATAAACAGGTCAGTTTCTATGGCAGCTAAAGCTTTAGTCCAAGGACTCAAAGCCGCAGAACCTCCCATTACTAAGAGCGCTTCTAAAAACGTTCTTCTAGAGAGATGCAGCTTTCTATGTGAAGTTTTATTCATTATTCACCTTTGGGGTTAGGTTATGAAATATCAAAGCATTAGGGGGAACGCCTTGATCTTCCATTCTATCTAGCCCCTTTGGCTCTCTTTATATCTTTTGTCTTTGCTGAATGAACTTTTGTCTTAGAAGGAACAATTTAAATTAAAACCTCCTCCATTCAGAAGGTGACATCCCGAACATTTTTTTAAATGATTTCGAGAAATGCGCTTGAGAGGAAAATCCATTCATTTCCGCTATAGTTTTTATAGATGTATCGGCATAATGACCTTCTCGGAGATGCACTCGAGCCTTCCTGAGGCGAAGTTCATATAGATGTTTTATAGGAGAAGTGCCAATTTCTCGAAAGATATTTGTCAAGAATCTAGTTGATATTCCGAGATGGAGCGCTATTTCTTTAGCCGTTAAATCAGGATTTTTCAAATGAGTTGACATAAATTCAACCGCCTTGGTTCTCATTTTTTGTTTATTGTTTTGAATTTGAGAAAGTTCAACATTTTCCTGAGAGTGAAAAATTGGACGGAAGGCACACAACAGAGAATCGCAAAGCGCAGAAACCTCATTTCCTTGTACTTGAGGAAGAGAGTTCGCAATAGTTAAGAACAGTTTTGCGAAAATGTGTTCATATGGCGAGGAACCAAAAACTTTGTTCACAAAACTAGAAAAACTAAAACCGACATGCGTAAAGAAATAATCTTGGGGTACCAAGAAACACACTAATTTGGCTTTCCCTTGAATCATAATCTTGGCCGGCTCCCTGGGATCAACAATAACAAAGTGAAGAGCTGAAACCTCTAAAGATTCTGCTCCGTTAATTACATTTAACGAACCACGAATCACAAAAAGAAACAGGCAGAATCGAGAAGTTAAACAATTTGGATCCGTGACTTTAATAGAAGCAAGGAACGGATCAGTTTCTAAAAGTATGAAATTACTTTGCGCTGCGACGGCAATCGTTGAATTGAACTTTCCTTTAATATTTCCTTCGGTGCATTCAAAAATAAGGTTAGGCCCTTTACCATCTTGAGCCAAAGCTTCCGAAACAACCCGGAGGTTATCTTCTAACGATTTTCCGTGACTAGAGGAATGCTTATAAACAGCTGAAGATGGGATTGTCTGCACAGGAGAGCTTCCTGTTTTCTTTGACTTTAAAGGCATGCCAGGAAAAAAATTTGTTCTAAAAGGATCTAAATTTTTCCTTAGTATCTTAAATATTTTTTCATCATTTCCCAATACCTATAAAGGAATACTAGCCGAACTCAAGTTGTTGCTGTTTACTGAACCCCTTCTATTGAAAAGAAAAAAGCATCAGCGGTCTTTTCAGTCTCGGATCTGATTCGAACAAGTTCTCAAAACCTTAGAGCCAGAGCGTATCTCGAAGATCTTTTGTCCCTATTTCTTTCCTTTAATTTCTCCCTGGAAAGTATTCTGACAACCTATGGTAGAGGCAATGTGTTTCCGGCTGACGTTGCAGCCGTAATTCTTAAAAAGAATTTTTGTATTTGGGACGACTTTTTGCCACGCCGGCTGGCTTCAGGAATCATGCGTTTAAGAGCATCTAACATAAAAGTCTCCGTTGATTATCTGGAGACTTCATTTTGCTAGTGCGACCGTTATTTAGATACTACGTGAAAAGACGAGTACGATAAAAGCAATACAGCAGTTTGCAAATCAAAGCGCCCTGACCGCCGTTGAGCTGAAAAAACTATTGGATTAGAGGCCGAGGTGCTTTGATTTACAAACGTTCATTGTGACTTACTATGAATTTCACTTATTTAGACTAACTTAATGAAATTCCACTAGAATCCCAATCATGGGTTTTAAAAATTTAATTGATCGAGGAAGCTTAAATGTTTGCATATAGAGTGGGCAGACCGGGGTGGAAGTTAGCTACCCGAGCAGGCTGTTTGCTCAAAACTAAAGTGGCAGTCATGTACGACAAGGAAGCACAGGTCTATGTAGCCACTTGTGAGGATTTCCTTCCCTATTTGGGGATTGCCACGGAAGCAGAAACGCCCGAGGAGCTAAAAGAAAAACTATCCGGTCTCTTTGCTGAAGCTCTCGAGGAAGCTTTCAAAAAGAAAAAGACTAATACCGTCATTCCAAGTTTTAACTTGGTTACGCTTCAATGAAAGACATTTACAAGCTTCTCATTTCCATAATCAAAAGAAACGGAATTTTTTCGTCCAGCAAGCTAAAGGCGATCATGAAATCTGGTCCTGCAACAGTATTCAAGAAACTGTCGATTGCGGCAGAACTTCCCGATACTTGGCAAACAAAATATTGGAAACTTTAAAAATTGACGATCGTCGGTAAGGAATATCTTCAACTCATTCATCCTGAATTCCGGACCTTCTAGGCGATAAATCCGGGAGGTTCCATAGGTTGTCATAATACTTTCCCGAGAGAAATCATAGAAAAGAAGCATGGATAAAAGATCTTGGAAATGTTGAAGTACTTCAAAACGGTTTGGCGGGTAAATTGTCTTGTTTCTTCAAAACCCCACTTCACTTTTCAGTCCAAAGCAAACGCCGGAGACAACCGTGTTAAGTGTCCGAACTCCATTTGCCAATGATTAGCAATCCACTCTCCCAAAGTCTTTCCCGAAGGAAGGCTTAATGGTTTAGCCTCGGATAGATAGTACGAAAGACCAACCGTCTCAAATGGCTGCAACAAGCGGACTAAATCTCCGCGGCTTAAAGCATCGCGACAAAGAATTGACGGGACGCCCCAGCCAATACCAATTCCTTCCAATGCAGCTTGCAGGCAGCTCTGAGAACAGTCAACGCAAAAATAATGCTGTGCTTTAACAGATGTGGTCGCACCATCGGGTCCGTACAAGCACCTGAGGGACGTATTCCAGTTGAAGCAAGAAATCAGACAATGCGAATCGAGGTCCTTCGGCGAAATGATTTTTTGATGAGTTTCCAAGTATTCTGGTGAGGCAACAAGAAAGGTAGGAACGTCACCAAGCCTCTCTATTGGGCCCGGCGGCTTTTGGTTGAGATTACAAAAGACTGCTACATCAAAACCCATCTGAGACCCTAAATCAATTGATTTGTTGTCCGTTAATTCAATATCAAAGTCAGGGAACTCTTCTCTAAAAGCTTTGAACCAGCGAATAAAGACAGGAATTGTTCCATTTGGCACCTTAATTTTGAGGGTACGCTTTATCGAATCTGATGAAGTAGAAAATTTTTGCAAGCAGCCCTCAAATTGGTCTAGCAAAGGAGAAATTTCTGTGAGCAGGGCGGTGCCTCTTGCAGTAAGCGCGACGCTATGTGGGTTACGGCGAAAAATCTCAAAACCAAGTTCTGCTTCCAAAGCGCGGATCTTTGAGCTAATCCTTCCTACGTCCAATCCGGCATCGGCTGCGGTTTTGTTCATAGAGCCTAGCTGAGCAACGCGCCTAACTAAATGCCAAGTGTCCAGCCGAAGCGAATGAAGTGGAGAAGAAGAATTTGGATTCATAGGGTTAACCCAGGTTTGCTAAAAACGCCTTGATGACTTATTCCGTGACGCTCAGAATGTTCTTAATTATAGCCGTTGATGTACATTTTCATTTAAGGAGTGTTCAAATGAGATTTAAAGCCGCTTGGTCTGCCGTTTTAGTAGCCGCAGCTGTTGTTACGATGAGTCCTGCGAATGCCTGCTTCACTATTATCGTTGGTAAAAACGTCAGTACCGATGGAAACATTATTGTTGGCCATAACGAGGATAACGACGGCCGGGTAATGAGTAATCAGTACTGGGTACCTCCGGCTGTGCACAAAACAGGTGAGATGCTTCAGTATGAACCGAATACTGCGCAGATACCTCAGGTCGAAAAAACTTTAGGCTTCTGGTGGCAACAGACATTACACCCGGACGGTTACGCTTTTTCCGACGGTTTTTACAATGAAGCCGGAGTTCTCATAACTTCTAACAACTGTAATCTGACCATTGAAAAGGATGAAAAAGTCAAGGACGGAGGTATTGGTTACGGCATTCGTCGATTGCTCGCTGAACGCGCAACATCAGCCAGAGACGGCGTCAAGATTGCTATTGATTTGGTAACTAAGTACGGTTACCGCCATCAAGGAAGAACTTATACCATTGCCGACTCAAAAGAGGCTTGGCAGCTTGCTTTATTAAAGGGCGGCCGTTATTTAGCCAGACGCGTCGGCGACAATGAAATGACCGTAATGAGCAATGCCTTTTCGCTTGGACAGGTCGATTTGAAAGACAAAGAAAATGTCATCGCCTCTTCTGATTTAGTACAGCATGCTATAGAGAAGGGCACTTATAAGCCAGCGAAAGCCGGAGATTATTCAGATTTTAATTTCCGCGAGGCCTATCAACTTCGGGCTCGAATCGACAGACCCGCTAACACTGAGCGAGTACGCGCCGTCCTTTATCGACTCACCGGCAAAGACATGGTACAGCCATACAATTATCCCGAGTCTATGTGTATCAAGCCGGAAAGAAAGATGTCGGTTGCGGACGTCCGGGGACTTCTAAGACAAAACAATCCTTGGTACACCAACAAGTCCGGTTGGAAGCATGAGATATTCAACGAAACCTCTAATTCGGGCACTTTTGACAGCGCAGTGTATGTTCTGACCAAGAATCCTCTGATATCTTACAGTTGGAGAACATCCGGACGTCCTGATTCTCAGTTCTCTTATCCGCAATTCATGCTCGGAAAACCAGCGGACATTCAGTCTTATTTAACGCCGGAGCAAGCCACAAAAGCACAGTTTAGAAGTGTACCGAATGACTTTGACTATTCTCCTGACCGAACGGTTTTCACGTTTATTAATCATCAAAACTTCTTAGATTGGGATAATCTGGCATTCAGAAAATTTGCGGACAAACAAAGAGCCTTCGAGGCACAAGCTGAACAGGATTTTGCAATAGCTTACGAGCGAGCCCTTCAGCTCTCCACGGTAAGCAAAGAAAAAACAGTCGATCATATGCATCAGTTCAACGTTGAAAGCTTCGATAAAGTTCTGGGAGCGACAGCTTCTGAAGTTGCGCAGAACTACAAGGCTACGATTGCGATTGGGGCAAGCAAGCTTTCTATCAATGACAAAGGCAATGTCACTGTCACTCTTTTCTCTTCCAAAGATATCAACGCAGAGGGAATTGATCCGAAACAAACATTCTTTGGGGACGGATATCCCGATGGAAGCTTGAATCGGAACTTACAACTGACCAACCCGACATCTGTTGAATTCAAAGATGTTAACGGAGACGGGAAAAAGGATGCGATCCTTTCGTTCCCTGTTAAAGCTGCTGTGGCTCAAACTTTCCCTGGTGTAACGACTCAGTTGTATCTGTGGACGAAAATTGAGGGTGAACCAGTGATAGCTATGGATACCGTTAAGATAGAAAAGTAGTTAAACACCGTCTGTAAACAAGGCAAGGCTGCTCTGAAAATTTTGGGCAGCCTTTTGGTTTGGGCTAAAAATGCAATAATTGTGAGATAGGTCTTCCGTTTTATTGCATACAAATACCATTTAAGCATCTTTTCCTGGGGACGGGCCCTGCCCCTCTCCCATGCGTTCAGCTCCGCTTGGCTTGAGAGTCTTTTTCAATCTCGTTTTCCATAGCCAAAGCACCAAAGCGTATGTCTCGTGACCTTTATGTAGAGTACTCTCGGCTTTGATGCTGCAACATGGCTACACTCCCTTACGACATACGCCTTCCACGCTTGCTAAGCCAGAGTTTAACGGTCATTTAACTCTCCAACTTCTTAAAAGGCCCATTGGGTCTAATTTTTTTGCCTTTTCTATATTTTCTCAATGCATTCCTAATGTAAATGCAATAATTAGGCTAATTGCCGGAGGTCTTATGCATGTAGAAACTATTCTGGCGGAAAAGACAAGAAAATTACCTATGTCCGCTTGGTGCGCAGTTTTCGCGAAGGAAAGAAAGTTTGCAAAGAAATTGTTCAAATATTCGGTCGGCTTGATGAGCTGCAAAAGTCCACTAACGACCCGGATATTCTTGAGCATTTAAAAGCTAAATACGCCGAACAAAGTTCAGCACGTAAAGCCCAGAAGCAATCTGAACTAGCCACTAAATTACAGGGAGTTCTAAGCACAGCAGACACTCCAGCCAATACCGAAGGTTGCTTTACTCTGAGCTATGCCTGGTGGCCTTTGCGTAAAATTTGAATTCGCTGACTCTTCAGACTCGGATTAATTATCTGCAAAAGACCGGCTGCAAAGCCCGCTACTCTCTGAACTCGATTCTTTCCTACATGGTCTTTTGCAAAATCATCGACCCTGCTTCCGTTATCTCTCAATTTGATCGCCGCGATAACTTTATCGGCAATCCTATCGGAGAGCATGCAACTCTTAATGCATGTTATCAGACCCTGCAATGGCTCAATGACCACAAGGACGAGCTCTTCAAAACAGTAAACCGCAAACTGGATCAAGGCTTTGGAAAAGACAGAGCCAGCCTAGTGTTCTACGATGTCACCAACACTTACTTTGAATCTGCCCTTACCGATGAAGAACGCGGTTACGAACAGATGGACTACCACGAAAGGCTTTTTGACGCTTTGATCGAAGAGGTGGAAGCCGGCAATCTGGAAGCTTCTCTTTTAGAAGAGGACGAAATCGACCTGTGCAAAATTCCGAGCGATGTCTGGGCGAGAATAGAAAGCAAAAAATTAAGATATTTGCGGATGCGTGGTCCGTCAAAAGAACACCGGACAGATTTACCGCTGGTCTCTGTCGCTCTTGTAATTGATAAGAACGGCTTTCCCATGGATTTCGAAGTCTTTGCAGGTAACTCTTCCGAATTCAAAACAATGGCACAGGCCATTGATACGCTGCAGAAGAAATACAATTTCATAAAAACGGTACTTGTTGCAGACCGGGGTTTGAACTCAGCATCCAATCTGAAGATGCTCGAAGACAGAGGCTTTGGCTTTCTAATGTCACAGAAAGTCAGCAACCTCGGAGGCAAGCTTACGGATGTCATGACTGATTTATCGGACTACGAGGACTTAGTAACCGGAAGTTCGGAGCACGGCAAATTCAAAGTAATTGCCGATTATCAAAAGACAAACAGTCAGGATCCGACGGAAACCGTTAGTACCACTCTTGTGTTTACCTTCAGCGAGAAAAGGAAGAAACGTGACGAAGCCATTCTTGAGGCCTGGAGAAAGGTCATTGAGGAGAAAGCGGCGAAAAGAGAAGAATTGAAGGCGTCCAAGTACGGTTGGCGGGGGATGGTAAAGACAGAGACAGTGCTGCCTGAAGATGAACCCGAAGAAACTGAAGAAGCAAAGAAAGAAATAAACAAAAAAGCCCGAACCAAAGCAAAGAAAGCCGTGAAGATTATTGTTGGCGTTGATGAGAAAGTCTACGAAAAAAGAAGAGACTAGCTGGATTTGCCGGGATGGTCTATAAGGAGGCCCCGGAGATGGCCGGAGAACAGAATAAAGAAAAGCAATTAGAACCGGAGGAGGAAAAAATAAGGCTCAATAGAATTGGCCGTTATGTCGCTTCGACTTATCACATCCTCAGCCAGATTGAAGACTGCTTTAGGATAATGAAAAGTCATTTAGGCTTTAGACCGGGTCGTGTGTGGGATTCAGACCACATCAGAGGCCATATTGGTGTCTGTGTCCTAAGTCTATTGGTTCTGCGCTTGCTGCAGCATGCAGTACATATGGAAGGAACAAAATTATCAATCGACATGCTTATCCGTTCACTCCAAGACGCAAAAGTAGCAGTCCTTAAATCGGATCAACAGCTGTTGTTTTTAAAACTCAAGAGCTTTGAAAACCTCAGAAGAAATTGGCGCGATGTGTCTAATGAAGAGCTAGTGCAGAAAATTAAAGAAGGAGAAATAAAAACGAGTTTCTTGCCGGAAATACTGAAAAGCTACGGATTAGAGGAGTTGCCGACATTGTCCAACAGAGCGGATCTTGAGCGCTGTTTGAAAACAAAATTCCATAACGATGAGGAAACAGTCACCCCTGTCATCTACAAGCTTTTGTAGGACTACAAGCGAAAAAATTTAAAAATCCTTCGAGGCCTTGGGCATCAATATATCGAAGGATTTTTTTACTCTTGAACTTTCAAACTCGGGTATTAAATCTATATCTGCTAAGAGTACTCGATTCAACACACTGATTTGAAAAGAAGAATACTAGTTCTCTGGGAGCCCCTATTCACTTTTTTCTGAAAAAAGCAAATCAGCCATTTCCTCAAAAAATGCCAGACTTTTTTGACCTCGGGCTTCATTAGCGTTGTAGATATCTAAAGCAAATGAATTAATCAGGCATATCAGTGGCGAAAGACCGTCTGTGAATCTGTGATAAGTGATAGGTACTATCAACGAAACATCGGCACATTTTAATAACGGCGAGAATTCACTATGAGTTACTAAAATGATTTTGCATTGCTGTTTTTCCAAAAGCGTCAAAAGATCTAAAGATAGCTTGGGATATCTTGGCATTCCAAAAAACAATGCTACATCTTCTTCTCCTAAGGTTTGGAGCCGTCCTACCGCATCCAAAGAGCTTAAGCTTATATACTCTACATTCGGCCTAATCTTGCCTAGGGAATAAGCACCGTACAAAGCGACCGGTTCGCTTGCTTGCTGCCCGACGATAATAATCTTTCGTGCATTTAAAAGAAAAGCCAACGCCTGCGTATAGTCTTTTTTACCTATCGACTTAACGGCCTTAGCAAGCTGTTCTGCCTCTTTATTAAAAACTAAATCTAAGGTGTCTTCTTCGACAGGAGCTTGTTTTACTCGGTCCACAGCAGTCAACTCAGACTGTAAGACTTCCTGAAAAACACTCTGAAAATCTGAGTATCCCTTGAATCCCAATGAAACGCAGAAACGGTTAATCGTTGTATTGCTAACGCCGCTCTTCAAAGATAACTCTGTAGTAGTCATAAAAGCCACGGCTTTGTAATTCTCAAGAATGTACAAAGCAAGCTTCTTCTGCTGGCTGGAATATGACTTCAGATTTTCACGGATATTTTCGAGCAAAACCATAAAACACTTGCAAAATTCAAATTAATGGAGGAAAATTTTCATTGTTACTTATTTATGAAAAATATTTTCCATTATCTCAAGGAGGAGACATGTCAGAAATGTTCTTCATGCAGGTTATTGTAGTCGCAATTGCTATCGTAATCGGTGCAAAACTTGGCGGAGCCGGATTAGGAATGGCCGGCGGCGCTGGCTTGTTCGTTTTAACTTTTGTGTTTGGCCTGAAACCTGCGGCGCCCCCGATTGATGTCATGCTGATCATCACCGCAGTCGTGACTGCCGCCGCAACACTTCAAGCCGGAGGCGGACTAGATCTTTTAGTCAATTTAGCTGAGAAGCTTTTAAGAAAGCACCCAAAACACATCACCTTTCTAGCGCCTATTGTTACTTATCTCAGCACTATCTTCTGCGGAACTGGGTATGTCAGTCTTTGTCTGTATCCTGTTATCGCCGAAGTTGCAACAGAAGCAGGCATTCGTCCTGAAAGACCCATGTCGATTGCTTTAGTAGCCAATCAACAAGCTATCACCGCAAGCCCTCTTTCGGCAGCCGTTGCGGCCATGCTCGTGGTAATGGCACCATTCGGAATAACGTTAGGAACTATCCTCTCCGTAACTTTACCCGCCACTATCATCGGCTGCTTTATCGGAGCATTGTCTGTTTACAACAAAGGAAAAGAACTTTTAGACGATCCTGAATATCAGAAGAAAGTTGCCAACGGCGAAATTCAGAAAATTGAACCCGGGAAATTCACCGAAAGAAAAGTCACGAAGAGCGCTAAATTATCCGTCATCATTTTCTGTTTCTTCATCGCTGCTATTGTTCTTTTCGGTTCCTTCAGAGACCTTTCTCCTTCTTGGATGATTGACGGCAAGAAAGTCTCTCTTAGTATCCCGGAAATTCTTGAAATCCTCATGCTCTTGGCTTCTTGCATCATGGTTTTATGCTGCAAAATTTCTCCGGCAAATGTAATCAAGAACTCCGTATTCCAATCCGGCATGATGGGCGTGGTCTCAGTTTTCGGTATTGCCTGGATGATGGATACTTTCTTTACTGCCAACAGACAGTTGTTTATTGATGCCCTTTCCGGAGTCGTTGCCCAGTACCCGTTCTTATTTGCGGCAGTGCTTTTCTTCTTCTCTTCAATTTTCTTCAGTCACGGTGCAACAGTCCGCGCCATTATGCCTCTTGGCTTAACACTCGGAATTTCTCCGAACAACCTTGTAGCCATGCTGACAGCAACCAGCGGCTACTTCTTTATTCCAACCGGAGGTTTAACTATTGCTTGTGTTGCTTTCGACCGTACAGGCACTACCAAGATCGGCAACTACATCCTTAATCACAGCTTTATGCGCCCGGGCCTCATCACATTGGCGACCTCTTTAATTATTGCCTTCGGCATGATCCAGATCGTTATGTAATCGGAGAAAAATAAATGCGACAAGATTCAGACTTAATTGGTTCCATGGAAATCCCAGATGAACTCTATTATGGTATTCACACGATGAGAGCCCTGCCGGTAGGGGATGTTAGCTCCGTCAAACTAAATCACTATCCGGAGATCATCAAAACAATGGCCAAAATAAAGAAGGCCTGTGCAAAAGCTAACGAGCAAATCCATGCTCTCGATACCAAAGCAGCAGCCGCCATTGTTCAAGCCTCCGAAGAAATGGAACAGGGAAAGTTCAATGACCAAATGTTTGTGGATATGTACAACGGGGGCGGAGCCATTGCCATCAACATGATTGTCAATGAAATTATTGCCAACCGAGCTAATGAGATTCTCACAGGTCATAAAGGCTACGACAAAGTACACCCAAATACACACGTCAACATGTGTCAATCTACGAATGACGTTGTGCCTAGCGCCATGAAGATCGTATCCTATGAGGCAGCAAAGGGATTAATCAGTGCCGTCAAAGAACTTGAAAAGGCTTTGGAAAAAAAGGCTACGGAATTTAAGGGAAAGATTAAACTCGGACGCACTTGCTTGAATGACGCATTACCGATGACTTTTGAGCAAGAATTTTCAGGATATCAGAAAGGAATTGAAAGACAGAGAGTACGCTTGGAAAAAGCCTTAGAAGACTGGCTTAGCCTTACTCTCGGGGGAACGGCCATTGGAACAGGCGTAGGCACAATGCCAGGCTACGCAGAAAAAGTGTACGAGATCCTAAAACAAGATGTGAATCCTCTTATCCGCCAGGAAGCCAATCTGTTTGACGGCATGCAAAACGCCGATTCCTATTTGTATCTCTCGGGCATTGTGAAATGTCTGGCAGTTGTTCTCAGTAAAATCTGCTACGACCTCAAACTCATGGGCTCCGGTCCTTTTGCCGGTTTTGGTGAACTCATACTACCGACAGTCCAAGCAGGATCTTCCATCATGCCGGGAAAAGTTAATCCGGCAGTTCCTGAGTTAATGGTTCAGATTGCTCAACAGGTTTGCGGCAACGACACCACTATCACAATGGCTGTGGAAAAAGGCGAATTGGAACTGAATATCGCTGATCAAATTCTTCTTAAGACGCTTCTTGATTCCATTAATCTTTTGCGCCGAGGCATTCCCATCCTCATTCACCATTGCATAAACAGGCTTAAGGTTAATGAAGAAAAAACGAAGCATGACGCAGAAAGGTCTACAGCTCTGGTTACGTCATACAGTATGCTTCATGGCTACAAACAGGCATTGAAGCTTGCATTGGAGTCAATTGAGAAAAATCAAACAGTAAAAGAAACAGCTATTAAAAGCGGCAGGCTAACCGAAGAAGAAGCCGAAAAATTGTTTGATCCTCTTCTTCTTACTGACGTCAATTTGCTGCATGATTTGATACAAAAGTTCAAGAGCCAGAGAGATATTTGACTCAACTTCTAAGCTTGTTTTCAAACTAGCGTAAAGCTTAATCCTCTCATGTCTTATCCTGTGGGCTGGGAGGATTTTTTGCTCTTCATGGATTGTCCTGCTATGGTCTCCTAAAGTCTGGCTTTTGGAATAATCTTTTATTTCCTCGAAATCCGTGAAGAGCCAACTTCCGCATATTCAAGCAATTTAGTAGAACCAGATAGGCTTAAATACAAAAGCCGTGGTTCTAGGTTCTCCAGAATCACTTTGCTATTACGCTTCTAAAACGACTTCCGATTTCTTCCATGTCTATATATGATGAAGGGATATTAAGCTTATGAGCTTTGTAGTTTAAAAGACCGCCTTTTTCTGGCTCGTGAGTTGAAAGCAAAATGCAAGAATGACCGAACTCATGCCTTATAGTTTCAATCAATCCCCAAAAATTCATATCGTCCATGGTTTGAACCGGATCATCAATAGCAAGAAACGGAACGCTTGCATACAGCTTATTCAGGGCAAGAGTAAAGGCAATGACTATCGCCGATAACTGGCCACTACTCATGTTATATAACACATCAACATCACTTTGGAAATGCCCAGATACAAAAAGAATATTTTTATTCTTAGTGTATTTCATAAAAATACCGCGTCCAAAATAATTATCTTGCAAGATCCGGCCAGTGTATATATAAAATAAAATTTGAGTATCTACTATAACTCGCAGCAAATACTCATCTTTCTGGGAAATGATTTCTGTTTGTAGACCGTGTAACTTACGTATTTTATTTTCACAAGTAGATAAGGTCTGGTTAGTTCTTTTAAGCTCTAAGTCAATTATTTTTAACTTTTTATCGCTGCTTTCTCTGCATTTTGCTATCAAATATCGCCTTTTCTTTTCAATCAATTCAGATGTAATATTTTGGGCACTTCTAAGCATAGGATAACTATGAACAGTGGCCTTCAAAAGTTCAAAACTTAACTCCTTAGAATATCCTTGCGTTATCTTTCTTAATCGTTCTATAAATTCAGACTCAAACTTTGCAAAATCGTTTAAATCTAACTCCTCAAATGACAAATTAGCTTTCAAAAAATTAACCTTCTCCCCAACTTCCCGGTTATTCAAGATTTCCAACAATTCATCGTTTATACCAGTCTTTTTGACTGCTTCTTTTAGAGGTCTGATTACAGAAGAATTAAAGCGCTGCTCAAATGAGGTTTTAGCATTATTTAACAAGCGTACTGCAGTCAAAAGCGTTTTTGATAGAAGATCCGTCTGGTCTGCTATGGCCTTTAGCAAGTATTCGTGGCTACCATAATCTTTTCCGCAAAGAGGACAGATATCGTTTGGCTCCCACGCACCGTTTTCTACTTCTTGCACCAATTTTGCTCGATCTGCTGTCAATTGTAGTTGTTTAGTTTGCAATGAGTTTGTATTTTTTTCCAAATTTTTTATAGCAATCGAGTCCTGTTTGAGAAGTGCAATTTCCCTCTGATCCAAATATCTAGTCACGAGCTCCGTTTCCAGAAGAGAAAAGTCAATTTGTAAGACCCCAGATTCTGAACACTCGCGCACGATTCTTTGGAAATAATTACACAACTTAACTTCCTGCTCTTTATGTGAATGGAAGATAAATTGAAGAACCTTATTCAGCATGCTCTTATCAGGGATAGCGTTTCTGAGGCGCTGAGATAATTCATACTTGTAATAATCAGCTCGGTGTTCTAAAAAATAAAGAATTTTATCCAGTTCTCCTCCTTGTTCAATAATTGGCCAAAGGGGTTGGTCTTCGAAGGAAGGGTTCTCCGCGTCCCACCAGACAACTTTCTTAAATAACTTAAAGTAAGGAACAGGTTCTCCCTCCTGGAGCTTCTCTAAATTCGACAATAAAAGATTCCGCTCGTTATTTTTTGTCTCTCTCTCATTTTTATAGATGTCCTTTAACTCTTTTAACTTTCTAATCATCTCTTTGCATCTGTCAATCTCTTTCTCAAATTTGGACGTATTGAAGAGGCACTCTAGATCTCTACACCGATCCTTGGAATTCTTTTTAAGGAAATAGGTAGATTCTTCTTGATCAAGGTAATGAAGAAAGTTGTATTGGGAGAATAGAGAGTAAAGATTCTCCCCGGCCGAGTTTTCACATATCTCATACTCTCTGCTGTCATCTTTCCGAATAAGTAACTTGGAGAAACAGGAAAAATCGATAGGATTACCCATCTGGGTTACATCAGCGCACCTCTTTAACCATAAGGTCGAACCCTCAGTCTTAATGCAAATTTCTACACTGACTTCCGGAAGTAACGGATCAAAAACTAAGGGTTTTGTAAATTCGTTGAATTTATTCCTTTTGTCCGATTGCTCAAGGTAAGTAGAATATCTTTTAATTTTTCCAGTCAAAACAAGTTCGACAATATCGAAAAGGGTAGATTTCCCAAAGCCATTTTTTCCTCCCAATATAGATAGAGTATTTAAGCTAAGGTTAACCTCCAGTTCGCGAAAGCCTTTAAAATTTTGCGCTTGAATTTTTAGTAATTTAAAATCACCCATTATTCTGCTCCGCTTCTCTTCTTATGGCTGCGTCTAACGTGTTTTCATCCACCGCTTTAAACCATTCGTAAAGTGGTTTATTTTTGTCCGAAGGAATGAAATAATCTCTCAGAGCTTGGCTTCCGACGGGCGTCACTTCCATCATTAAAAAAGGCAGCTTATGGGCGAGCGAATACAGTAAATGATAAGGTCCAATTCTTGTTTGACACTCCTCTTTCTTTAACTCTTCAAATGTCTGGATGTTCATCAGCAGAGTAGAGAGGAGCTCCCCATCTGGGGCAATCTTTAGGAGCTCTTCCTTATCAGATTCTGTATAGACTACAACGTACTTTTTAAAATCAAAAGGGTCTTCTTCTAACTTGATAACTTTGTCTATGAGTTGGTCTGAGACTTCATCAACACATAACAGAATTAAAAGAGAAGCATTTTTTTCGAATTCTTTATAGTTTCCCAAAATAGATTTTGCCTTCTCTCTGGCCTCTACTAAATCTTTCGCAGAGACCTGGCTTCGACAAGATTTAACTATCCAAAAATCTTTAAATTCTGAATGGGAAAAATAAGAATAACGAGAAGGAGAGTCTGAATCTTCCTTGCCATATCCATTGCTTAAAAATATTTTATTTATGAAATCAATCATATTTACCTGAATTAAAAGTGTCACAAGGAAGAAGCCCAATTTTTTTATTTTTAAAGATATTGTTCTTTTTCGAATTATCTGAATCGTAATCTTTAAACAAACGTTTGGGCATTTCCTCATCCAAGTTTTTAATTACCGGAATATTGTCTCGAGTGACTAACCAATCAAACTCCCTTAAACAATCCAAATTAGGAGCATTCTTGTGTAACCTCCTTAACAAATAAATCAGATCTATATCTGCTCCATAATTAGGCGGATTCCAAACCATTGGAGTCAGAAATTGTTCCTTTTTTTTCCAAGATAATTTTGAGCCCAACGAAGAATTAACTCGGCTTATTAGGGCGGTCAAATTGTTTGCTGTGGCCGAGGCCGTTAAATCTGAGTAAGAACTTTCCTCACAAGTAACAGTAAGAGGTGCGACTATGCGTCTAAAAAATGGTTCTAATTCCTCCTCTTCCAAAGATACAATCTCCTCTATAGCTCGTGAAATTTTAGAAAGATCCAAAGAAGCATTTTCCATAATGCCTTCTTTTGATTCTTCTATCTCCTTTAGTTGTTCTATTTCCTTTTCTATTGCCAGAATAAAAGCTACTCTGACTTTCCTCCAAAACCATGAGGGCCCAAAATAGCTAAATTCATCCTGCGTAAGGCAATCTTTAATTTCTTGGTATGACAAGGAACTTTCTGGCATTGAAGCAGCTTCATATGCAGTCAACTTTGGAGAACTTTTAATCGATTTCCCATGAATCTTTACAACTTGGATGTCGACAAGTGAAATAAGCCGCTTCAACACAATTCTGGGATTAACAGTAAAAACATTGTCTTTGTGTATAAAAGAAATCAAATCCGAGATTGAAACAAAAACCCCTTCTGCGTCTAGCTTTTTTTGACCTTTGTAGTCCTCAAAATGCCTTACATTATCCCCTAAATTTATATTTGTATTAGTATGAAAATAAAGGATAGTATCATCCGTACATAGTCCTTTTTCTTTGAAATGTTTCTTCTTTTCTTCTAGGGCACCAACAGCTTTAGCTAAAGCCGGACTTGTCTGACTATACAATTTGCATTGATGAAGGCTCAGAATTTTTCCATCTAGATGGACTGAGAAATCTTCATATGCGTCTAGGAACAATCGGCAGTCAGCATAATCCTCTTTATTATTCATAATATCGTCTTTTACCAAATGGAGAAGGTAGTAGACGGCACACAAACCCTGGTAAATATAACCAGACCAAGAAGGGATAGCAGAATGCTCCAACTTCTTTATGCCTAGACTTCCTTGTGAATGATTCATTTCTTCTAAGTTATTGGTGTTTGTCATTCAATATTACATCTTTCCAAGTTCTTAGTTGGAAAGTCTAAAACACTGAAACTTTTCAGCTCTCTAACCATAACTTATCTAGGTTTCTGACTATGAGAATATTCTCTTTGATTCTTGCGCTAATATTTCTGAATTAAGCCAGCCATTCTTCCATCTCGGCTTATTAACGAAGAACCTAACAAGGCAATTCCTCGTTTCTTCAGAGAGTAATTATGAATAGAGATAACAAAGCCCCGCCCGTTGACAATTCCTTTCTTGAGGAAGCTTCCAACATTCTCAAAAATCTTGAAAAGGAGCACACTTCTCCTATTGTCTACCTATATACACTTTTGTCTCCAGAACTTCCAGGAAGGATTTTCAATCCGGCAGAGCATTTCATTTTGGAGCAACTTCGACAAATCAAAAGATACAAAAAGATTTCTTTCGATCAAAAAATTCCCAAAATTACACTTATAGTCTCGAGCCTCGGAGGAAATATTACGACCGTACTGAACATCATTAAGCTGATCAAAGAGAATTGCGGACTTTTCTCCGTTATTGTGCCCTCAAAGGCTTTAGGTGCGGCCTCTCTTCTTGCATTGACGGCAGATGAGTTAATCGTTGCAAAGGACTCTCTCTTCAGTCCATTTGGTCCTTTGGTTACCAATCAAAATAATTCCATGCCATCAACCCTTGCGCTGTCTGATATTACTGCAGTTCTTGATCAAAACATCTCTAACGAAAAAAAAGCGGAACTTTTGCTTTCTCTCTATAAAAATACGAACTCGATTGTCGTAGAGCAAGCTTTGCAGGAAAAAAATCAAATAAAGTCAGCATTAATGGAAAACTTTGAAGAGAGAGGTCTTGAAATGCCAATTAGAAAAGCTCTCCTTTCACTTTTCTTGGAAGATAATTTGCCTCAAGGAAGCTTGATAACCGTTAAAGACATCACTCAATGCGGATTACACGTGTTAGATCTTTTGGAAGAGCAGACGACCGAACTGAGGCATCTAGACTCTCTCATGGAGGAGTATTCATATCCCTATCCTATCCAAAGTATTTTAGATTTTTATAAAGGAAGCAATTCTTGTTATTTAAATTTCAGTATTTCTCTTCTCAGTGTGTTATCTGCAATCACTGGTCTTACCTCCCATAGAAGCGACATGCTCACAGCCTATTGTGGTGATAGAGAAAAAATTTCGCGAGCTACTATCTCTTTCAACCCGTCTAGTCTGTATACATATACTGCGGAGCTGGATCATAAAGGGAGAAAATAATGACTCAGCCTTTGCAACAAGAACTTGTGTATAGAAAAAGAGACGGAGCTCTTATGCTTCATTGCCCTTTAGACGAAGACCTAGAAGTCGGGATGACTAGAATTTGTTTTCCTCATCTAAAAGAGATCGGAGAGTGGCCTTTCTTTGATGAATTAAAAAACAGCTGGACAATTCGTCCTGGGCAAATGGTGACGCCTAGCTATAAGGTCGTCTGCCGGTTTCAACCAAATTTAGTTTTGCTTGAACAACCTTTGGTTCTTTCCGAATATATCAAAGAAGATGAAATTCACATGAATATTACTTCTCCTTTTTTGACAGCCGCAATACGAAAGATCGAGACAAGTTCGAAAGAAATTTCGACCGCTGCATATGCCCTAAACGAGATTAAAGGATTGAATTCAGAACTTCAAACCCTTTACAAAATACATAGGGATATGATGATTATGTGTATAGAAAGCAGCGGGTTCATTCCTCCTGTTTTTCTAGCGGCTCTTAAATCTCAAGCAAGAAGAATAATAGCTGACATGCGTCAAATTCTTCTAATTCTTCTCGTTCCTTATCTCGAAATTGAACTTCAACTCAGGCGATACGATATAGAAGATTTCAGCTCCGTCATAGATGCTAAAAAAGACTGTTCTTTTGAATTTCTCCCTCCTATCGGAAAGTACTTAAATTTTCTTAACTTAATAAGAGATCTCGATAACTGTTTCAAGCACGAAAGAGGAGAGAGGCAGCTCTCCCCTAATATTCCTCTGAAACCAGCAATAATCCTTTCTAAGCTTAATTCTCCCGGTCATAATAAAATTTGGAGAATTCCAGAAAAAAAATGCAGCTATGTAGATTACTCTAGACAAGAGTTTTGGCACTATAGTATTGAGTTCGACGCACTCACAACCCTATTCTCGAGTTTTCTATCTGAACTTTTGGAACTCCCAGATCCTAAATGCAAAGACTTACCTCCGGTACTTTTCCAAATCTCGGAAGACTGGTCTTTGGCCGATACTCTTCCAGACAAAGACAGCCGCAAAAAAGAATCCAAGAAAAAATTAACATCTTGGCTAGAAAAGAAAAGTTAAGAAAGAATGACTGATTATCGTCGCTGACCGAGGTGCCCTCGGCCCTAGAATTCTGTTAAGTAACTTCACCATTCTCTGTGAATAGAAATAATTTAATTTCTTGCCCGATATAACAATTCTCTTTTGTGTAGAGGGTAGTTACACTTCTAGGCGACAGGAAGGAGATACAAAGAGGACAAGATCAAAGCTGAACTTCTTCAAAGCTGTCCACCATTGTACTACGCACCACAACTCCTCCCTCTTCCATGGGAAATAAACTAAGTTATGCAAGTGGGACAGACAGACAACGAGGAATTTCAAAAGTCTAATTACTCTGCTCTCCCTCAGACGGCTAATCGGTCTCCTTTCCGAGACCGATTAGTTTAAGAGTTGACTAAGAAACAAAATCCGCTTACAAGCTTTCCATTACTTTCCAGCAATAGTTCTTGCAGCCAACCGTCCCAATGCCATGGCTTTACCCCATGCTGTTCCTGTCATGTAGGCTGCGCCGTGCACACCTCCAACTATTTCGCCGGCAGCATAAAGATGATTTATCTTCTCACCAAATACATCAATAACCTGGGCTTTTGTATTAATTCTCAGGCCGCAATATGTTCCAATCAATGCAGCAGTGGTTGGCATGATATAGAAAGGACCAGTTTCAATTTTAGTCGGTTTGCCGTGTCCGCTAGTTAGAGAGTTTCGGCCAAATTCGGCGTCATTTCCTGCCTCAACTCCTTTGTTATAAGAGGCAACAGTTTCTTCGACAGCCTTAACAGGGAGTCCAGCATTTTTTGCAGCTTCTTCGAGAGTCTGTCCTGTAAACAAGAAATCAAGTTTTTTCCCTTCATCGATTGGGGCGAATAATTTCTTATCAATCGCCCTTCTCCCCATTTGAGCCTTTCTCATTGGCTCATCAAAAATCATGAAACTCTTACCTTCCGGCTGGCTAAGAGCTAAATCGCCCAATAATTTGTACGAGAGAGATTCATTAACGAATCGTTTGCCCTCTTTATTAACCATAATCGCACCACCATAATAGACTTGAGCCATGTCACCGATGGTGTTGGGGTTAAGCTTGAATCCGTACGTGGCTTTCACGTATGCCATGTCTAGAACATCTGCGCCATATGCTTGGGCCATAAGCAGACCGTCTCCGGTGGTACCAACGCCGGCAATCACGGCTGCTTTGGCCATAGGAGGAGCGTATTTTCTAAGCAATTCCGGATTGCGGTTGAAGCCGCCAGATGCTAACAAAACACCTTTATTTGCTTTAATGTAGATGGTTTTCTTATCTTTTCCGGAGCACTTCACGCCGGAAATTGTCGAATTCTTATAATCCCAGGTGAGCCTTTCAGCCTTCATTCCCGTAACTACTTTTCCTCCTCTCTTCACAAAGTAGTCTCTCATAGCACTTAATACTTCGCCGGGTTTGAAGCCGTGCGCTCTCGGAACGCTCATACCCGCTGCAGCCGTTATTTCATGAGGAAGAATTCCTAATTCTTTCGTTACGAAGTCATAGTGTTTGCAACTTTCTTTAATGAAAACTTTTACTAATTCAGGATCGTTTTGATATCCACCGGTTTTCATCATATCGTCGAAATAGCGCTGCTCGTCATCAACAATATTCTTTGCTTTCTGTTCAGGTGTCCCGGCAACAGAGAATTTCCCTCCGCAAAGGAGACTAGATCCTCCAATTAAGGGCATCTTTTCAATGATGATCGCCTTCATTCCTTGCTGTACTGACTCAACACCAGCAGCCAGGCCTGCACCGCCGGCACCAATAATCACGATATCGTATTCTTCATCCCACTTTTGAGGCTGATTTGTTGGAACGGCCCAAGCTGTCCCGCATGTACCAAGAGCAACGGCGGAAGTGAGTTTAAAAAAGGTTCTGCGAGAAGTATTCATATAGTTCTCCTTTATACGGACTGTTTGAGTAATGAGATCAGTGAAGGCCTTTAGAACATTTCAGTATTCACCGTCTGTCTCAATTCCAATCTTCTCAGTACCTAGGTACTTTGATCTAGATCAAGTTTGCGCCAAATAAGACACTAGGAATTTTTCTATATGGCTCAAATGCCAGACAAAAGTTAGTATTCAAATTAGAGGAGAGTGATATGCAACGCAGAACGGTAGTGGAGGGAATCGGCGTAATCCTTGCAGCAAATCCCTTCCATTGGGTTATGGCCAAGGAAAATCCAAGCTACGATTTAATTATCGTTGGTTCCGGAGCTGCGGCTCTCTCTTCAGCAATTGCCGCTTACGATGCCGGTCAGAGAAAAATTCTAGTCTTAGAAAAAGAACCTATTATCGGGGGCTCAAGCGGCATGTCAGGAGGAGCGATCGCTGTAGCAGGAACTTCTCTTCAAAGAAGTAAAAATATTACGGACTCTAAGGAGCGTTTTTTCAGGGACATGATGCTCTCCGGGAAGTATACGAATGATGAGAACTTGGTCCGATTATTGGTAAACAACATTCCAATTCGCTATGAATGGCTTGTATCCCGAGGACTTCTTCCACAAAATCTAATGGCATCTTCAGGGATGAGCCGACCTCGTTCTCATATGTTTAATTCAGGGTTACTCATTCAATTGCTTCTGGGGGAACTTCAAAAAAGAAATATAGAAATCAAAACCGGCGTTCGTGCCATTAATCTTTTAGAGGGACCAGCTGGAATTACAGGAGTCCTTGTTTCAAGAGGCAAAAAGTTCACTAACCTGTTGAGTAAAAATGGAGTAATCCTTGCCTCCGGAGGATTTGCGAGGAACCAAGCTTTACTCTCCCTTCTTGCACCAAACATGAGAGCTGTCAAAGTCGTTTCCGGCATTGGTTCTCAAGGGGATGGTCTTCTCATGGCTCTTCAAAAAGGAGGATATATCGTCCCAGGAGAAACAATTCAGGCTTCTTTTGGTTTTACAAAAAATCCTTCGACTATTCGCGATTTCACGACCATTTATTACAGCGGCGCGATCATTCTCAATAAAGAAGGAAAACGTTTTGTAAATGAGTCGCTATCTTATAAGACAATAGGAGAGGTTTCGATTACGCAAGCCAACTCAAGCTCTTTTATCCTGTTCGATGAAAATATTAGAAGACTGCAGATGTCGAGACGACCTGTGGATCATTTGTTATGGAGCCCTTTTGATAAAGGGATGAATCCAAGTTACGCCGTTGTAGGAAAAACGATTTTTGAAGCAGCCGACAAAGCCGGACTGAATCCTGATAGCGTTAATACAACAGTTCTTCAATACAATAGTTTTGTCAAAAATCACTTTGACCCCGAATTCGGCCGTTCCTCTCTCACCTCCGGTTATGGAGACTTAGTCCCGATTGAGCAATCCCCCTTCTATATCATGCCCTCCATCTCAGCAATCATGGGCACTTATTGCGGACTAAAAGTGGATTGCAATTGTCGAGTTCTGAAAAAAAACGGCTTACCAATTAAAGGACTCTACGCTGCAGGCGAAATAATGGGCGGGGTTCACGGGATGAACTACATAACCGGCACAGGACTAGGCAAAGCACTTGTCTTTGGAGAAATTGCCGGAAGATCGGCGACGGAGTTCTCATGAAGTTTGCTCCATTTCTCCTGGCCTTTTGCCTTCTTTCTCCTTTATCTACAAAAGCAACTGCAGAATCCGTGCGGTTGGGGGTGGCTGACTATGTCAAGTCAGGTCTCCATACAGAACTTGTAACTTCTACCTTCAATTTATTAAAAAAGGTGCTCGAGCCAGGTCATAAATTGGAAATTATATTTTTAGAGGAAAATGAATTATCCAAGGCGGTAGAAAATCATGATGTCGATCTGATTCTTTCTTCCAGTTTCTTCTACAGGCAAATGGCTAGACAGGGTGCGCGGGATCTTGTTTCTGTCGAGACTGTTAAGGATGATGACCCAAACCAGAGTGCCGGAGCTGTCCTCCTTGTTAAGGGAGACAGAACTAAATTTTTAGAAATCTCAGATTTAAAAAACAAACGAATCGGATATGGTTCTGAATTCGGCCCGTTAAGTTTTATTGCCCTACAAGGGGAATTAACTTCCAGAGGAGTCAAGGCTAATCAGTTTTTTAAAGAAACAGTAGCTTTTTCAACGGGGATTCGTGACATTTTAGACAAACTTAAAAATGACACTATTGACGCTGTTCTTCTCCCGGCTTGCTTCCTAGAAAGCATTATTGAACAAGAAGACCTCCCTACTAGTTGGCTGAGAGTATTAGAACCGAGACATTTTTCATCCTTACGCTGCGCCCACAGCACCGTTCTTTTCCCAGGTTTGACTCTTTCTTCCCTTCCCTCCTTAAACCCAAGGCTTTCCAGAAAAATTACTCAATCTCTTCTGGCTATGCCCCCGTCCGAACAAGGAAGTTACTGGAGTGTAGCAACGGATTTCGGGCAGACCGACAAAACTCTCAGGATGTTGGACTTAGACGCTTGGGCTGCCGATAGAGCTTGGACCTTAAAAAACGTCATAAGTAAATATTGGCATCTTCTTCTCGCAATTTTGTTGATCATCCTAGGACTAATTTCATACGGCTACGTTGTCAGCGCCATGGTCGGAAGAAGAACAGAACAATTGCGATCCGCTCTCATTAGAGAAAAAGATTTAAAAAGACAAGCTTTAGAGACTTCCCAAAAACTAGAACAGATGCAGAGAACCGGAGCTTTTAATCAACTCTCCTCTTTGTTTGCGCATGAATTAGGTCAACCACTCTATGCCATCCAATGCTTTTGCTATTCTTTATTCCGACGTCTACAAGGAGAGGAACAGGATAAAAAAGAAGTCCTGGGATTAGTAAAGGACATAGAGAATCAGGCCGTCAGAGCAGATGAGATTGTTCAAAAAACAAGATTTTTCCTTAAAGGGAAAAAGGCAAAACCAGTACCCATTGAACTTACAGATATTGTCAAAAGATCAATCACCACATTCACCGCCACTCTGCACAAGAACTGTAAATTTAAACTCCGGGCACTTTCCCGTGAGGTGTATGTGCTGGCGGACGGTCTTGATCTCGAGTTAGTCATCATAAATCTTCTAAGAAATTCATATGAAGCATGTGCCGAGCAGAGCGGACCCAAAGTTACTATCACCATATCCAAGTCAACTGCCGGAGAGGTTGTCTTGTCAGTCGCCGATAACGGACCAGAAGTCCCAGAGTCCTTTATTAAAAGCCTAAGCAAATCAAAAATTAGTCAAAAGGAGAATGGATTGGGCTTTGGTTTGTTGATAGTGAGTTCATTAATAGAAAATTACGGAGGAAGGATCGTTTTTCGGAAGTCCTCCTACGGAGGCGTCCAAGTAGATTGTATTCTTCCAATCATCGAGGATAAAGAAAGTTATGAATGACAAAAAAAGCAGAATTCGAATTGTCGATGACGATGAAGCCGTGTTGCGTGGGATGAAAACCGTTCTTGAATTAGAAGGGTTCGAGGTGAGCACTTATTTAAGCGGGCACGAATTTCTGACTTCAGACGCGTATTCTGTCCCCGGCTGCGTAATTTTGGATTTAAAAATGCCGGAATTGTCGGGCCTTCAAGTTCAAAAGATCCTAAAAGAGAGGCATTTTGAACACCCCATTATCTTTCTGACGGCCCATGGCGAAGTGGATTCAGCCGTGCTGGCGATGAAAAACGGAGCATATGATTTTTTACAAAAACCCATTTCTCCAGCTATTCTCCTTCAAAAGGTTACAGAAGCTCTGCAGCAGGATCTAAGAGGGCTTGGGGTGGATTCTGAAACAAGACAAAAGAAGCTAGCGTCCTTGTCTGCACGAGAAAGTCAAGTTATAAAAAAAGTTCTTCAGGACTTGTCTAATAAAGAAATAGGAGAGGCTTTAGGCCTCAGTGAAAGGACAATAGAAAACCATAGAGCGTCTGCCTATAAAAAACTCGGAGTCTCTTCAGCCATTGAAGTCAAAAAGTATTTCAATGTCTAAGCTAAATTAAAAACAGATATGCGTCCCGCCGATGCCGAAAGCATGGCAAGACGCGCAGCAAATTTCACCTTCTATTCTTTAGCGTATTTGACAGCTTGATTAGCGGCTATTCTTCCGAATACTAGACTTTGAGAAAGAATCCCGCCTCCGTGGTAGTCGTGGTAGTAGAGATTGATTGTTTCTCCGGCAGCGTAAAGACCTTTGATTGGCCTTCCATCAGGCTCTGTCACTTGTGCATTCTTATTGACGGTCAGCCCACCGTAAACCATCGTTATTGAAGGTGTGAGAGGATAGAAAGCAAAGAGCTTGCCATTGAGATTAATTTTCTCAGCCAGATTTGTCTTCGGAGGTTCTGCGCCGAGAGCCTTTCCATCTTTTACAGATGCGTTATATGCCTCTAGAGTAGATTTCAAAGCGGCAGGCTGAACTCCAATTTCTTTAGCCAGCTGCTCATACCCATTGGCCTCAATTAGTCCACCCTTGGCACGTTTGAACAATTCTACCGACATTCCTATGCGTTTTTCTTTTTGCAACATCGCTTCATCGAATATCAACGCAACCGTTTGTCTGGTTTGTTGGAGAGTAGCTTTGCCGAATGAGGCGTAACCTAAAGATTCGTCAACGAATCTCTTACCTTCAGCATTTATGCCTAAACAGTATGGCAAAGCCCGGGTCGGAGAGCCTCTACCATTAGGACCGTCATACACAACGGGAAGATGCAATGACTCAACTCCAACCATCCCTCTTGTTCCTGCACCGATCTCTTGAGCCAAACGAATACCGTCGCCAGTGATAAATTTATTACCGCGAATCAAAATATTTGCTCCGCCCGGATGAGCAGCTTCCAGCATCTCTCTATTAGCAGAATAGCCACCCGTAGCCAAAATTACAGCTTTTGCAGAAATTTTTACTAACCCATCCTCTGTTTGGCAGACTGCTCCATCGACAGCTCCTTTACCATTTACCAGCAACTGCTTAGCCTTTGTCTTAAATAGGACCTTTCCGCCTTTTTCTATATATTTATCGAACAGAGTCTTAAGGAGGGTCGGCATACCTTTATATTGACCCGGAGATGCAATGCGAACGCCAACTCTCCAAGGTGCCTGCTGAAGCCAGGGCTCAAACCCTGCGCCATTTGATTCAGCCCATTTTATTGAATCGAGAATATTATCCGCGAGAACTTCGTAAAGGTCTGAACGTCCTCCACCGAGGGATTTTTTCTTCACGTCTTCGACGAAAGCTTTTTTGGCCTCTTCAGAATTGTTTTCCGGCATCAAGAAAGAGCCTAGACAAACCTTAGAATTTCCTCCTCTCTGATTTTTTGCAGCCTTGTCGATCATTAAAACATTAGCGCCGTCTTCTTGAGCCTGCAGAGCGGCGACTGTTCCGGCAATTCCGGATCCAATGACAAGGACATCGCAGGAAATTGTTTTGTCAGGCTGGCCTGTTAACCAGGCATAGGCTGGATTAAGAGAGAAACCCATTGCAGCCATGGCACCTGAAATTTTGATTACTTTACGGCGTGAAATCATAGGACTCCTCCATTTAGGGATTGAGTAGGAAGGGATATTTGGATTTTAGCAATGCTCTTTTGTTTAGTTAAGTAAATTTTTCATGTAAAACTCTTACCGCCATCATTATTGGTCCGACCTTTTCGGAACTTTTCTTACCCTGTATGTCTCGGTAGTTAGTCAATAGACTTTTGAAAACGAAAATAGATCTGCCGGGGACTATCTGCAGAATTGCGCAACTTCTTCTTTCTCTAGAATCTCGTTATTGATTCATCATTTTTTATCGAATCTTTCAGTTCTTTTGGCTGGTAATAGATTTCTTTGATAGGAGCGTTAGAGGAGTTAGATTACATTTTTCTCGTAATTGCCTCAGATAACGTACCTTCTTCCATTGCTTTGCCCCCCAGACACTTAGTCTTTTTACGCAACGTTTGTGCTGCTAAATGAATTCTCTTTCCCTCTTCTCAGCTTTGTAAGTTTTTCCAGGTGGTTATCCGTTCTGTACAAATCCGAGGTTGGATATGAGAGTAAGAAAGATGCCAAAAGCTCCAACTCCTAAGAAGATGTAAGTTCTTAAATTTAAAGCTGTTCATTAGAAGATAAGAAGGGTAATTTCTTCCTGAAAGAATTGAGTTGCAACAAAAATCTTGTTATTCCGACTCCTCCTTAAAGGAAATTTCGACCCTGAAAACTACCTTTTTGTCTCCGAATCTAAGAAACAATTAAACACATTCTTATTGACTTTCTTACATATATTGAATATTGTATACAATATGCAATATTCAAACGATATTGCTCTTTCCCTAAAAGGAGTCGATATGAAAAAGAATCTCGGTTTTCTAATCACTATCGCTATCGGTTTGGTTCTTTGGTTCTCACCTATTCCTCAAGGTGTGACCGCTGAAGCCTGGCATGTCTTAGCGGTCATGGTCGCAACAATTGCTGGTTTTATTTTTATTCCTTTACCCATCGGTTATGTGGCAATCTTCGGCATTACAGCTGCAATTCTTTTTAAGGCATTGCCTTTGAAAGTCGCTCTCGCAGGTTTTTCCAACAGTTTGCTATGGTTAATCGTCATGGCTTTCATGTTCTCCCGGGCATTTCTTAAAACAGGGTTGGGAGAAAGACTATCCCTCAAGATATTGAGCGTAATTGGAGACAGCACTCTTAAAGTTGCTTATGGATTAACAATCAGTGGTTCCATTTTGGCAGCCGGAATTCCTTCAGGCACGGCAAGGGCAGGAGGAGTTATTTATCCGATCGTTCGAAGTATGTGCAAAGCCTTGGATAGCGAACCTGATCACAATCCAAACCGTGCCGGAAGATTTTTAATCCAGTCTTACTTCCAGTCGGAAGCTTTTATCTCTTACCTGTTCATGACAGCCATGGCTGGAAACGTGCTGGTGATGCAATATGCAAAGGATCTAGCAAATCTCGAGATGACCTGGGGAGGCTGGGCATTAGCCGCTTTATTACCGGGAATCGCATCAATTGCTTTGGTTCCTTTGGCCGTTTATTTTGTTGTTCCCCCAACACTTAAAAAAGCACCTGAAGCAAAGATCGAAGCGAAAAAGATGCTTGATGCTATGGGTCCCATTTCTTCAAAAGAAGTTATCCTTTGTGTCATCTTCCTCCTTTCCATTGCGTTATGGATGTTAGGAGACTTCACAGGAATTGGATCCACTTTAGTTGCCTTCATTGCTGTGTGTGCGATGTTGTACTTCGGCATTCTTACCTGGGATGATGTCCTAGGAGAAAAAGGAGCCTGGGACACATTGATTTGGATGGGTGTCTTAGTTTGTATGGCCGGTGCCCTCACAGAAAAAGGCTTCATGGTCTGGCTTGGAAACGGATTGGGAAGTATTTTTGTCGGTGCTGATTGGTGGGTTGTTGCACTAGCTATTGCCATCTTCTTTAACTATACACAATACGCCTTTGCCAGTTCTACGGCCCATATGGTCGCTTTGTACGGAGCCTGTCTGACGGTTATGTTAGGAGCTGGATGCCCTCCTCTTCTTTCCATTCTTATGTTGGCCTTCATTGCCAACACTCCGGCTTGCCTTACTCAGTACACCTGTGGATTTGCTCCAATTTTCTTTAATGCCGGCTATTTCACGAATGCCGAATGGTGGAAGATTGGCTTCATCCTGTCTTGGCTTCATTTAGCCATCGTGGTTGTCTTTGGCTCCATCTGGTGGAAATTAATCGGTCTTTGGTAATTCTTCTCAACAATTTTTACCTTCAACACAAGGGAATGATTATGAAAAATAGAATGCATTTTTTTGATTATGAGATGTACGAAAAAGGTTTTGGAACAGAAGAAATGCGAAACCTTTGGAGCGAAAGAGGGATTTTGCAGCAATGGGTTGATTTCGAGGTGTACTTGGCCCAAGCTCAGGCTGAGTTAGGAATGATTCCCCAAGATGTGGCCGATGAAATCACAAAAAAAGGGAACATTGATCTTATTGGTATTGACAAGATTGCAAACATTTTTGGCACCACCAATTTAAATACCGTTGCCCTCATCCGAGCTTATAAGGCTATCTGCGAAAATGGTGCCGGAGAATTTATCCACTATGGTGCAACTTCCCAAGACGTCCTGGACAGCACTCTGGCATTTAGGATCAAGAAATCATTAGAAAGCTATAGAGCTGACTTAGAAAAGATCGTTTCTGTTCTCCTCCCCTTAGCTGACAAATATCGCAATGCAGTCATGGCAGGAATCACTCACGGTCAACACGCCATCCCAGTTACCTTCGGCTTTGTAGTTGCCACCTGGGCTCAGGCTTTCAAAGAACACATTGAAAGGATTGACCAAGCTTTACCAAGAATTTGTACAGGAACGGTATCAGGAGCCGCTGGAAACTTTGCTTCGTACAATTTATTGTTTGGAGAGAAATGCTGGGACATGCAAGTTAAGGTTCTTGAAAAATTTGGCTTAACCGTTCCTCCCATTTCAGTTCAGCCCCGCAATGAAAGATTCGTTGAGTACATGTATCTTTGTTCTTTGATCGCCAATACTTGCGAAAAAATTGCTGATGACATTGTATTTAACCAAAGAAATGAAGTCATGCAATTAGAAGAGCCGTTTGACACAGAACACCAGATCTGTTCAAGCACTATGCCCCAGAAACGAAACCCGGTCCTCTGCGAAAATATTAAAGGTTTGGCAACATTAATTCGTTCCAATGCCACGGCTCAAGGAGAGATTTTCCACCGGGATCTCCGAGACGACACTCCATTCTTTGTTGAAGATGTCCGTATGCCGGAAACAGCTATTCTCATGGATAGCATGTTGAAAGAAATGCTGACAGTATTCAAAGGATTAAAAGTGCATGAAGAGAACATGCGTAAAAACCTTGATAAAGATGAAGGATCGCTGATGGCTGAGCCTTTGGCTTTACTTCTTTCCATCAAGTCCGGGAAAAAAGATACAGCAATGAGAATTGTCCATAAAATCGCAATGGACTCTTTCGAAAAGAAGATTCCGTACGAACAATACGTCAAGCAAATGCCGGAACTTCGAGAATATTTAACAGAACAAGAAATTGTAGATATTCTCAATCCCAGCAACTATCTTGGACTCACTCAAAAAGCTATTGACAACGTCATAAAAGGATAAGGCATGAACAACATCACCAAGGCGTGTTTGGATTTTGCTTTCAATTTGAAGTTTGACGACACAGCGCCAAACACGTGCGAACAGATGAAAAAGTACATTTTTGATCTAATTTGCTGCGCTGTGGCCGGATCAAAAACAAAAGAGGTCGATGCTTTTAAATATTTATGCCGTTTGAACGTTGTGCAAACCGGCATCACTCCTCTTGGGTTAACTCACCCTACTTCACTTTACTACGCCGCATTGCTTAATGGAGCATCAGGACATGCCCTAGAAATGGACGATTCTGACAGAACGGGGCTATCCCATCCCGGAGTAATGGTCATAACTCCAGCTCTTCTTGCAGGATGTATGCAGCAATCTACCGGCAAAGATTTTCTTACAGCTTGTATTGCAGGCTATGAGATTATGCTTAGAGTCGGCACTGCTCTCGGATTGTCACATTATGCGCTTTGGCATACCACTGGGACTACCGGTCCCCTCGGAGGTTCAATTGCTGTCGGCAAATTGAATAAACTCACACGCGATCAGCTGGGACATGCATTCGGAAATGCCGGAACTCTTTGCTCCGGCCTTTGGGAATTTAATGCAACAAAGGCACAAAGCAAAATACTGCATGTCGGTCACGGTGTAGCAGATTCAATACTTGTTTGCCAACTTGCCTCTCAAAATTTCACTGGGGCTGACAAGATTTTAGAAGGAAAACAAGGGCTTTTCAAAGGCTTCCATGAAGAGAAGTTTGATGAAAGTCTATTCCAAGATTTTGGTTCAATGTGGAGAAGCGACGGGGTCTCATTTAAGCCCTATCCCTGCTGCCGGCATACGCATGGCGGGATTGATGCAGGCCTGGAACTTCATCGGAAGTTAGGAGATGTGCCCGTAGAGGAAATAGAAAAGGTAGTTATAGAAACGTACCAGGCGGCCTATGATGTCGTAGGCAACAAGAAAATCTCTTCGGTCAAAGATGCGAAGTTTAGCTTACCTTTTACAGTTTGCACCGCCATTGCAGACGGCTTGGTTTCTGAAGAAAGTTTTGGCGAGAAAAGCTTAAGAGACCAATCAAAATTGTCTTTAGTTGAAAAATGTACGGTTTGTGTGGCCTCGGACATCCAAGCAATTCATCCTTTTCATGAGCAAAGCCGTGTAACACTTGAAATGAAATCTGGTGAAAAAATTTCAGCATTTATTGCCGATCCTTTGGGCGAGCCTGAAACGCCCTTAGATTGGCCAGACTTAGCCGCCAAAGCAAAAACACTTCTTTCATTTATTTCGGAAAACGAAATGAACGAACTTCAAGAAAGAGTCAGAACAATTGAGGAGGAGGATATTGCCGATCTTTATCAATTCGTTCATTCTCTTTCTATCAAGTAGTCTCCGCTAGTCAGAGCAATCTTTCTCAGGTAAAGATTGCTCTGTTTTCTTTATATGTTCCAATAATAGTTCGCAACCTCTTCGAGTTGTCTTAGCATCAATTTGGCACAGAACTTCTTCATCTGAAAGAGGATCTGACAATAACTTATATTGCTCTTGGTGGCTTTTTAAAGAATATTCAAAGTTTGCTGCGTGATATTGGTAATAAAACCGATGCCAACGCATTATTTTGCGTAAGTTATAAAGTTCTTTTTCGAGCCAAGAATTGCCAGTCAAGGAAATTAATGTTGAATGATATTTTTCATGAAACTCCATGAAATCCTTGGCATTCTGTGTTCGCCAAGCATTTTCCATACCGTCTAATTCTTTTTTTAATTTTTTCAAGCCCTCAGGGGTCATCCTCTGATGGGCTAATTTAACGGCCAACGTTTCAAGAGTTATTCTGATTTCACTTATATCCGAAATTTCTTGAATATCTATTTTTTTTACGAAGCTCCCTTTGCGTGGAATAGTTTCGATGAGGCCTTGGGACTCCAACAGCCGGAGCGCTTCTCTGAGAGGAGTTCTACTAGTTCCGAACTTTTCTTCTAAATCAGATTCCTTCAGTTTACTTCCCACTTTGAATGTGCCGTCAAGAATCATATCTTCAATCAGACCGGCAAGTTGGGGTACCAAAGTGTTAGTTAATAACAAACTCATATTTTTTAATAAGATATTCTTTTATTTACTTTAAATGACAGAGCTTCTTCTATATGCTGGGCCTGATGCGTTATATGATTTTCTTTATCGCTGAAAAACTAACTAAAATCAAGTCGCAGAAGTTCTCACAGACCGTTATAAGGCCACTAGGCTTTCATCTTTAATCCGTCATTTTACTCAAGTTAAAAAGATACTTCTTCTCAGGTTTTCAAGAGATTGAAAACAGCTAATACTTCAGCAGGTCTTTTAATTTCTAATTTTTTCAAACCTAATAATCGAAACCCTTCAACAGTCCGATGTGACAAGTTTAAACGTTCTGCTATTTCCTTGTTTGTTAAGCCTGATGAAACTAGCTTTAAGACTTGTTTCTCTCTTGATGTGAGACTGTCATATCGACGCCTTAACTCGTTCTCTTCAGAAAAATAAGGATTTATGCTCTTCAGTGAACATCGTTGAATGCCTCTGGCTATCGCTTTGAAAACTCTTTCCGGTACGATTGGCTTCTGTATAAAATCAATAGCACCATCTAGAACCGCTTTAACAGCCATGTCTATATCGCCATGTCCCGAAAGAAAGATAAGCGGAATGGGATATTCTATTTCTCTTAAACGTTCAAATAAATCTATGCCGTTTATCCCCGGCATCCTTACATCAGCCACAATACAACCAAAATCGTCCGGAGAATCTTCTGTTAAAAATTTTAAAGCACTTTCATAAACAGCTACACGGTACCCTTCACATGTTAGTAAAAATTCCAGAGCTTCTCTGACTTCGCTTTCATCATCAATAACACGAATTAATGGAGCTTTTTCTTTAGGAAGCATTTTTTTTATTCTCTAAAGGTAGTTCAACAATTGCTGTTAAGCCGTCTCCCGAGTTTTCGCTCCTAACAAAAGAGAGACTGCCTCCATAATATTCCATTGTATTAATAATAAGTTGAACTCCCAAACCAAGTCCATCTTCCTTAGTAGAGAATAGAGGTTCAGAAATTTTTTCGTAAGCATCATCAGAAATTCTTCGTCCGTTATCTTTAACGGAAATAGAACAGAAACTATGATTATTTTTCTTAGTGACAGATGCCAAAACTTCAATTTTTATGTGTTTGGTTGTCCGCTCTGCTTGTTCAGCATTTCTAAAAAGGTTAAAGAGCACCATTTTAAAATCCAGTCTATCCAGGAGAACAAAAATTGCAGAGCCTTTGATAAGGGTGATATCGGTATCTTCTGGGTAGAGTTTCTCATATTCTTTAATTTCCTTCTCAAGAAGATCGTAAACATTCACTCTAACAATTGATTTTTGCCGTTTTTTTGCAAAACTTCTTACACGATCTACAACTTCTGCGCATTGCTGTGATTGCTGAGCTATCTTGTCTAACGCATGATGAATAAGAAGAAAATTTTTATTTTTTTCTTCCAGTAATCTTTGGGTTCCGGTTATATAGCACTGGATATTATTTAAGGGCTGTTTTAGCTCGTGTGCAAATATCGTAGACATTTGACCGACTATTCCTAACCTCATTATTTTCTCGAGGGAACTCTGAGCTTTTTGTTTTTCATACTCAGTCTTTCTTTGCTGCTTAAATGCCGTTTCCAGTTCTAGTGTTCTTTTCCTAATTAAGATTTCCGTTCGCACACTATGGCCAAAAATTCCCAATAAAATTAATAACAGAGCGATAACATAAACCTTGTATTCAGCCCAGGCTCTTTGAAAAGTCCATCTATCTAAATATTCATATGGACCAATCTTCAAACTTTTAAACAATTCATCTACCGGGCGATAATCTGCCGAAACACTCCAATAACGTCCATTGGAATCAGCTTGCATATTAAATAAAACGGAAGTAATTTTTCTTAGACTTTCATGCTCCAAAGAAGGCAGTGAGGATACGGTCCAATTGGGAAATAATGTTGTAGAAACCTCACACGGAATATCCTCCTGCTTTGTCTTATTGACCACTTTGAATTTTTCTCTTTCCTTCTCTGAAAGATTATTTTCAAGATAACAAGCACTTAGAAAGCCAACATCGGCTTCGTTATTTTCAAGAGCCCTCAAGACTAAGTCCATTTGCAAACCATCACCTAAACCTACAAATTTTGTTTTAGAAAAAAAAGACTTTGCAGGCGGATATTGACGATTGATCTCTCCCATTCCAATTTGATAACCTTGGAAGCTGTCCTTTGAGACGGCAGCCAATCTCTTACCTTTCAAATCTGCAAGAGTGTTCAGATCTGTTCTTGATTTTAGAGTAACGATCGCGGTCCCTGTACTCCGATTAGGATTGCTTTTTTCCGGAGATACACTAGTTGCGAGCATCCTAAGGCCGGAAGATTGAAGCCGCTTCACGAAACCAGCTCCAGTAAAAACTAAGTCTAAGGAGCCTTCTTTAACAGCTTTTTCGAGCTTTTCAATTGAATATAGTGAAAAAATCACAGGCCTACCCAGCTCTCTTTCTATTAATTTCAAACTATGCTCAAAATGTCTAAGAGTATCGTTAGGGTAATTAATATAAGTTGCGCCTGCTCTTAAGGGAGTTTGCTCACCTGCATTACTTAAACTCTGAAAGAGAGAAAAGACAAGCACTAATAGAATCCGGAACATTGTTATGCTGACTTCTGCGCTAACACCGCTAACCATGCCCGAATCTCCTGTACTACCGTGAATTTACAATATCAATAAAAATTAAGACCTATCGTTATAGATTCTCATTCTAATCTCCGTAACTTAGTCTTATATATATTTCTCTGATACATCATTGAAGTTAGGAAGATCATCAAATAATCAAAAAGGTACCTCTTCCTATCTTTAGATTTTTTAGAATCAGCTCTCTAAATTAGCTTGAAGAATTTTTTTATTAAGGTTGCTTTTTTCCTTGTCGACTTAGAGCTGCTCCTTTAACTTCGGAGCAGCTCGGTTAAAACTATTTAAGGTTGTTCTGCATCTTAGGATGACAATTCACACATATTAACTGTGAAGGCTGATGTTCCTTGTGACATACTGAGCACTCGACGGTTGTACCCCAGTGAGGAGAGTTGTGGGGATTCAAAAAGACCCCTTCCTTTTTTTTCGCCAATTCAATACCGCTGAGATGACAGCCAGTACATGTATCAGTTGGAACTCGATTATTAAATTGCCCTTGGTGGCATTTTTCACATTTAATATCCTGATGAAAAGGTTTGTTTACCACCTCTGAGGCGCCTAGAGGAGAACACGCAAATATTGTAAAAAAAGTCATACAGGCAAATATCTTTAACGTTTTTTGCATCTGAATTCTCCTTATTTAGCTATTGTTTCACCGGCGATCATTCCGAAGGTAAATGCGGCGGGTAATGTTGTAGAAATAAGACTCATTGAACCATGAATTCCACTTGCTGCCTCACCTGCTGCAAAAAGACCAGGAATTACTTTCCCATCCAGATCCAGAACTTCAGTCTTAGGAGTAATTAAGACTCCTCCCATTCCTCTATTGCTTACAGGAAGAATTACCGATGCATAGTAAGGGGCTTGTGAGATGGTTTGAAAATTAACCAGATTAAAATCTTTGCCAAAGTCAAGGTCCTTCTTGTTCAGTACCTGCTGATTGTATCTATCAATAGTTTTCTTCAGAGAATCAAAGGGCAAGTTATAGGCTGAGGCCAGATCCTGCAAAGTTTCGTGTTTTGTCAGATAGCCCAATTTTGCTTGTCTTTCAGTTCTTAATGGATCATCAAACTTATCTATTGCATTTTTGTCCAACACAGCAATCGGAAAAGCCCTTGCTCCTGATTTATAGATATTAAGTGCGTTAGCAGTCATGACCGGACGAGGGACTGATTCATTCATACAGCGAACACCTGTTTTAGGATGAACCATGCAAGAGTACCTCATATCTGTTGCTGAAAGTCTTAATCCAAATCTGGCAAAAGCCATATTTACCGGACGTGCCCCAATTCTAAGCATTGCTTTAAAAGCACCAGCGGTTGCCGCTAATCCAGCCGTTAAAACCATTTCAGGGAGAATTTGAGGAGTATCCTGTTTGCGGAATTCAACATCTCTTCCGTAGCCTCCGCTACCCATGATGACGCCTTTTCTAGCTTCGTAAAATTTTACAGTTCCGGTTTTATTTTCCAAATCGTCTGACTTCAGCCGAGGATCGAATTCATAGTTTTCACGAACTTTTACTCCAATAACCCTACCTGTCTTATCTTGAATTAAAGCATCAAGCTTAACTCTGGTTCTAAACTCTCCTCCCATAACATTTTTAAAATTGTTATGCAAAGGGATTAAAGCTCCTTGGGCACACCCGTTAACAGGCTGATGAATTCTTGCTACTGAATGGCCATTTTGTTTAATTAATTTTTCATGAAATTTAGCCCCGTGCGCCACAATAAAATCCATGGCTCTTCCGCAATTATTAGCAAACGTTTCCGTTAACTCTCTATGGTTGAATCCTCCTCCTAACTTTTCGATATCTTTTACAAACAGAGCAGGTTCATCCTTGATACCGTTCTTTTTAGCCAATGTGCTGCAAACAGCAGCCATATCCCCGGCGGCTATCACAGAGCTACCACCTAGCATCGGCATTTTCTCAATAACTACAACGTGCTTACATCCATTTTGTTTTGCAGAGATTGCTGCACAAGTACCGGCCATTCCAGAACCGACGACCACTACATCGAAACTTTCATCCCAGGCCACTGGCTCAGAAGGTTGATTATTTGCCATTGCCCCTGTTGATGTTCCGACTAGAGCACTAAACAAACCGGTTTTTAAAAAAAATCTTCTATTTCTTTTCAACATCTTGCATTCTCCTTAGCTTGAGGCGGACTATGGCGTTGGCTTAACCCATTGGCTGAAGTTATGACACTGGTTACAACCGTCATATGATTTTGAGTGTTCTCGATGGCAGCTTATGCAATCCATTGATTTTCCATAGTGATAATTGTCATGAGGATTGACTCCTTTTTGAGACAAGTGAGCCGTTCTTTGAGCGACATTTTCTTCACTTTGATGGCATGTCAGGCAGTCTCCTTTACTAGGGGCCTGAATTTGTGTGGAGTCAGAATGGCAGCTTTGACAACTCAAGCTTTTATGCCAAGGTCTTAGTTGATGTTCTTGAGGAGTTTGGGCATGCACAATTAACGCCCCAAAAGACATTAAAAACAATCCGCTAATAATAAAAAATCTTTTCATTATTCTTCCCCTAAGATTCCTGTTTTGATACTTGAGTGCCTGCGATCATTCCAAAAACACCACAATCTATGACAGAACAGCAGGTAAGTCGATTTGCCCCATGAATGCCACCCGCTGCCTCACCAGCGGCATAAAGCCCTTTGATAGGTTTGAATGTTCTTGCAGAAATAACCTGTGCTTGCGGCGTTATCTTTGCCCCTCCTGCGGTATATGCGATAAATGGCATAGCCTGCATTGCATAGAAAGGAGCTTTTCTGACCCCGGCCCCCTTCATGGCTTTCATATCTTTATTAAATTCTGTGTCCTTGAGCTCATCAAGCATTTTGTTGTATCGCTGAGCCTGCTCCTTCAGAGCAACAACGGGGATGCCATAAGCTTTTGCCAGTTCTTCTAAAGAATCGAATTTATAAATATTTCCGCCACAGGTATTCTTAAGAGCTAGGCCTCGTTTAAGTCTTCTTTGATCATGAAAATTCTTAATAGCCGCAGAGTCATAGATAAGCACCGGGGTAACGTTTCCATTCTTTTTCTTTTGGTCCAGTATCGCCATTGATATCTTGTCCCGGTTACCTCCTTCGTCTACAAACCTAAGTCCAGATGAAGGATCAACGTACATTCCCCAACAAATATCCGTATAAGAAATAGGGAAAGAAAATCTAAACAAGGAAAGATGAACCGGGTAGGCTCCAGCTTCGAGAAGAGCCCTGAGGCCCGAACCAGTAGCACCTATTTGTGCGTTAGAAGAAATCCCTTTGAGATAAGGAACTTCAGCTGAGACAATTGAGTTATCTCGACAGTATCCTCCAGACGCAAAAACTATGCCTTTTCTTGCTTTGAAATACTTAACGGAACCCGTCTTGTTTTCTGTATCTTCTGAATCTAACAAAGGATTAAAAAGATAGTTAGTTCTAACTTTTAGACCGATCGCCCTTCCGTCTCCATCATAAATTACGCTTTCTGCCTTACATCTTGTAATGAGTTTTGAGTTTTTAAAAGAAGCGAAACTGTTAGATAAAGGTCTAATAATGCCCTTTCCTCCACCTACTGGATACACGGTTCTTTTTACACTGTGACCACCAAAATGCATAAGCGTGTCATTAAAAATAACTCCGTGTTCAACCATAAAATTAAAGAGAGCAGAAGTTCCCTTGGCAATAGTCAAGGCGTATTCGGGATCCGTCAGACCCCCAGATACTTTCTGCATATCAGCAGCCAACCATTCTGGTTTATCTTGTATTCCTAATTTTTTTTGAAGCGGGCTGCCGACAATAGCCATATCACATTGACTAATTCGGCTCGAACCTCCAATCTCACCCATTTTTTCAACAATTAAGGTTGCGGCCCCATTTTCAGCAGCTGTGATACCAGCGGTCAAACCAGCAACGCCGGAACCGACTACGATAACATCAAACTCTTTATCCCAAAGGTGTTCCTCTTTTTTCTCTTGAGAAAGTACGCCTCCAAAGGGAAGGACCGTACACGTAGCGAGTCCGGCCTTTAATAGATGCCTTCTTGAAGATGCTGCTTTCATATTCATCCCCTTAAATGATTAATTGAATCTGAAACATTCCAAATTCATTCTATGGGAACAACTACCTAGGTAGAGATCAGGAACAACCAGTGGGAATCTTTTTGTGAGTGTGGAACTCTTACTGGTGTCGTCATTGGTTCCAGCCACATCGTCACTTGTTTTTTCACGGTGCTTTATTGGTAGAAACTCAAGAGATTTTTTGATATTTATGTTAGTTCAACAGGCAATTTTGATAAGAATTAAATAAATTCCCCTCTTTTCTATCGCTCTTTATGGCTACCGCTTACTCATTTGCTTTTAATTTTTCTGCTCTGAGCTTTCTAGCATTGTTGCGATGGTTGCCAGTGCCCTTGAGGGGGCCTAGGTTGTTCGGAAATTGTGAATTGCCAGCCGTAAGTTACAGGATTTTGAAAAATACCGCTTAAAAATAGTGTGATTTTTCCTTCAATGATGATAACAACCCGAACGGATGGCTATAACCCGGATAAATGGCGATGTAAATAGAACATTCAATGATGCCTTTGGAACTTCCGACGATACTATCCGGATTGAATATAGTTGAAGAGCCAAAATCGCTGAAACAGAATACTTAGCGATGAAAACCAGATTTCTCGAGGAAAAAATCAGAACGTAGATAATCTCTGACCGACGATGACAGGAACTAATAACAATGAACGCCGGAACTTATCATCGAGTAGCACAAAAAACTTTTTCTATTTTTATCCTGTCCTTCCCTTACACTATGTGTTATCCAGTCCAAGGAATATAAGACAATGATTAGAAAGAACATTAGTTATAGAGAGGCCATTGTGCTGAAGGGCAATAAACCAAATCCTACTAATTCTCTTCAAAAAATGCTCGAAGAGGCTTTACGGCACCCTCCAATAACAAGAAAACAAGAAATGGAAAAAGAAAGCACACAAGTCAGGCTGATTTTTTCGCATCAAGGATACTCAAATCTTTTGTGTTGCCAATTGATTCAATTCGATGAAGGAGCTTCTCAGCCCATTGTCAAATTAGATTCAAAAACCCAAGAATATGTCATAGATGCAATTCGGCCCGAAGAAGGATCTGCCAAACAAGCATCTAACAGTGCAGAATTCATCAATTCCATTTTGTACTTTGTTGTCAAGGACAATCATGTAGTTTTTATAGCCGGCCGCTCTCTACGGAGCAAAGAACTTGAAAATCATCTAAATTGGTTACTAAAAGATTGCACAAATGCATTATCTGCTTCTGAAGACTTAATTCTTAATAAGCGAGCTCCAAAAGAGATCGAAGAAATATTGAAAGAGAACCATGTAAAAGAAGTTTCTCTCGAAGCTGGCATTAAAGCAGAACAGCTCGATTTACCCTTTGAAACCTCTCACAGAGAAAGTGACCTACATCAAAGTATGTGGGAAAAATTTCAAAATATAGTCAAAAAAGACTTTCTTTCAAAGAATAATAGCGCAGGGCTCTCTCAAGCAATTGAAAATGCAAACCTTCGGATGGGCTTAAAGCTTCTGGTGGAAAAAGAAGCATCGAAATCTTGGCGAAAGTTTTTAGATGAAACCGCTATTTCATTCCGACATTTTAATTTTGAAGAAACTGTAATCATCTTAGATAACGGAAACGTAATTAAGGGAAACGAGCTAGATTTGACCAGTCAAATCTCTGTGGAGATTGGGCCTAATGGGCTGCCTAAGTTACAAGAGCTTTGGAAAGAAATGATTAGTTGGTTAACGAGCTTAACACGGCAAGAGGGCCTAGGAGATGTTTAATTTTCTACGTAGTTGGCGAGTATCGGGCATCATCATTTTATTGTTGCTCCTTTCTGGTTTTTTAGCTGGAAAATTTCTAAGTAGAGAAATTAAAGAGATTTCACTTGTAACCTACGGTTATATAGCGTTTGCTATTTTGCCCATAACAATTTGTTTATTTGGCCTAAAGGAGCTTAATTCAGCCTACTCACAACTAGGCTCAAAACTAAATAAGAGGGAAAGGGAGGTTCTTGAGACTATCCTCTATAGCAAGACGAAAGGAGCGATATTATGGGGCTTCCTGCTTGTACTACTTCAAGTTGTTCTTGCCTTCATGCTAAGCGTTTTTCAGAGCGATATTGAATGGTTTTTTGCTATTTGGGGAGCATTACTAGGTGCGACTGTGGCTGTCCTAGTTTATGGACTTTCTCTATGTCTTTCAGTGCAAGAAATCTATAGCTTTGTCAACCAAACAATAGATTCTAGAATTAGAAAAGAACAATCGAAAGATCTTGAGAACCGATTATCAAATTCAACAAGCTTGGAGGCATGAATAGCAAACTCGACCGAATTTATCGGTTCCGATAAAAATATAACCGACCGTCCGTTTATACATCCTGTTGTTTTCCAAATTCTCTTTCTGTCATCCTATAAATGTAGATACCAGTCGAACTTGATAGATTTTGCAGGATCTTTTGTTCAGGCATTGGCCTGAATTAAAGAAAGAGACGGAAGGCGCTAATTCACAAAGGGCCTTCCGAATTTATTTAAGCTAATTAAATCTGAATTTAATGCTTTCAGACGAGACTCGTTAACGCTATTTGCGAGAGGAAGAAAAATTTTCGACCATTTTCAAAGCCCTTCCGACAGCCTGATCCATATCGTAGTATTTGTAATCTCCCAAACGACCCAGAAACGTGACGTTTTCTAATTTGTCTGCAAGGGTCAGATATTTGGCATATAAAACTTTGTTACCTTCATTGATAATCGGGTAATAACGTTCATTCTTTCCTAAAACAAACGATTCCGGATATTCGTAGGAAACAACGGTAGAGTCACTCTGCGTGCCCAAGAAATACTTGTATTCTCCGATACGCGTGAAGTCGTAATTACACGGGTAGTTAACTACAGAGTTACTTTGGAAGTAGGGACGGTCGAATGTCAGGAAATCAAACTTCAAGCTTCTATACGGCAGTTCACCATACTGGTAATCAAAGAATTCATCAATTGCGCCGGTAAAGAAACAACGGTCAAAATCTTTAAGCATTGATTTATCAAATGAGGTGTTGAGCCTGACTTCTATGTTGGAATGGTCGAGCATTTTTTCAAACATCGCCGTATATCCGTGCAATGGAATTCCTTGATATTTAGCTTGGAAATAGCGATTGTCTCTTCCGACGAATACCGGTACTCGGCCCGTAACCAAAGGATCGAGATCTTCCGGTTTGACTCCCCATTGTTTAACGGTATAGTGAAGGAAAACTTTCTCATATACGTACTCTGCTAAGAATTGCAAATCCTTATTCTTGCTTTCTCTTAACTTGAGAATTGGAACTTTCTTGTTGAATGGAAAGTCATTCAGTAAGGCCTCGATAAGAGACTGAGCCAATTTTTGAGGAAATAATTGCTCGATTGAATTGAAGTTGAATGGGATCGGAACCAATTTCCCGTCAATCAGTGCTTTAACTTCGTGCTGGTATGGATACCATTGAGTAAATCGAGATAAAAAATCCCATACCTCTTGATTCTCTGTATGGAAAATATGAGTACCGTATTGATGGATATCAATTCCATTACTATCAAAGTAATCGTAGCAATTGCCGCCTATGTGATCTTTTTGATCGATCACAACCACCTTGTGACGGTTTTCGGCAAGTTTTCTTGCTAAAGAAATGCCCGAGATCCCGCATCCAATGATTAAAAAACTTACCATAAATATCCTTGAACTTAGACAAAATCCAACATAAATTGGACATCATTCACATTTAATCGCCTATTGAGCCTAGCAGTTCTAATTCATCAAGAAATACTTTTTTGACTTGTCCCGCCCTCTGTTCAAGGGATGGATCCTGACACAATTTCAATTTTTACAATTTAACAATCGTATCTTTTCAACTATCTAATTTCCACGAAAAATAGATCCGACTGGAGCAATTCCTAAATAATTTTCTCCTAAGGCATTTTTCATTTCCAACCATTTGTATAATAACAAAAGTAGTCTGTCTTCATTTTCTGCCTACAGTAATGTATTACAATCTCTGACGGCTTTATAAGTGAGCTTTTGTTTCATAAGTAGCCCTCTCAAATCTGGTAAAGGGGTTTGTTTCAATAAACCACTAGAGAGCTTCACTTCGTTACCGCTTATATTGCTCAGCACTTGGCAGAATAACCGCACTTTTAATACGAAACTAATTTAAGAAAAAATGAAGTCAGAGTTCGGCTCTTTAGTCCTGAAGTCTCGGTGACGTGGAAAAGCCTGTCAGTTTAATTGAAAAATAAACATGTAATAATCGAATGAACCAACGTTGGCAATAAAAGCTTCAATGTTTTTAATTCTCCTTACAAAACTTGTTCGCCTTTCATTACTTGCCCGTATAATGGAAAAGGTAAATTTGAATCTTTCCCATGAAATCTAAGTCACTCAGTTTCACAATAGTCATCGCTGCCTGGAATGCAGAAAAAACCATTAAAACGGCTATCGACAGTGTTACAAATCAATTAATTGAGACTTATGAGGTCATCGTGGTAGATGACTGCTCACTGGACAAGACTTTTGAGGTTGTGTGCCAGCTAGCTGAAAAAAATCAAAATATCAAAATATTGAAAAACAAAAAAAACCTTGGTCCTTCAGAATCCAGAAATATCGGACTTGAGATGGCTAGAGGAGACTATGTGGGTTTCCTTGACGCAGACGATTTCTACTCTGAAAAACTTTTCATGGCCGTGACTGCAGAAATTTGGAAAAACAAGTCTGACGTCATCAAGTTCGGTGTAAGAGAGATATATCAAGATAGTAGACGTGAAGTTTCATCTTCAGCATTTTTCTCTAATCGACCAAATGAAATAACAGAAAAGGCCATTGAACTCGAAAGATTGCCTTTGTTTGGCTATGCGGCTAACAGCTTCTACAAAACTGAAATTCTTAGAAAGAATAAAATTTTTTTTGATAAAAATCTGCGTTTTGCTGAGGATTTTTTCTTTAATTACTCTGTTTTTCAAAAAATTTCGAGTTTCTCATTTATCGATCTAGTTGCCTACAACTACAATCGGATTTGTACAACCTCTTTGTCCTATCAAAAAATCAAGAACTATGGTCCTCTGTATCAAAAGAAAATCGTCCTTCTTTGTTCGTGGGCTAATTCGAAACACTGTTTAAACAAAAGTGGCAAAACTCTTTCGATAATCCTTGTTCGATCCCTCTATTCATCTGCAATTAGAAAGATGAAAGATAAAAAATATAAAGAGGCTCTTCAGGCAATTCAGCAGTTTTTTGAACTTAGGGAATTCACAATATTACAGCCTTTTTTTAAAGGTGAAACTCTTTCTCACAGGATTGCTTTTTTACCCCTTAGACTTCACTCACCGCTTATAACGTGTTTTTTTTCTTATATACTTTCCTGCCTATTTAGTATGTATCCAAACCTATCAAAAAGAATTTGAAACATTACTTACCTGTCCTTCCAATGATATTTGATCAAAGAGATGACTAGCAGAAAAGTTAGAAAAATTTTTCTCTTAATACTTATTCTCTTGTTAAAAAGCAAATCCCCTGAATTTCGCCTAAGAAACAGGATGTGTTTTTCTTGAAAGAAGAAATGTTTTCCATTGTTATCTTCTCTAGCGGCCGTGAAGAAAAGATTGTAAAACCTAACAAGACAGTTAATTGATTCATCTTTTAGAAACGGGGTATGCTCCTCGACCCACTTTTTTCGTTTTTCGGCCTTTTCAACTAACTCGAATCTCTCAAAGCAACTTGTGAGACGTGACAAAGACCCCACTCTCATCTCATAGTGATATCCTGTAAACGGCAGATAGGCAACAAAATTAGATCTTTGTATCAGTGTAGGAAGAAGAGCAAAATCTTCAAGAGTCTTCCCTTCAAAGTTGACCCCTTCAAAAAGATTTCTTGAAAAGACTTTATTGCACAGCCAGCTTTTGACCTTTGTATCTTCAATAACTTGGCGGAGAAAAACGTCTTTTCCAAGAATTTCTGGACTGCTCCCATAAACATGTACGTATCGATACTGTAAATTCTTCTCCTCAACTACATCACAAAAAACAATATCGGCTTTCGAATCACTTTTTTTTGTTAACAGTTTCTCATAAAAAAAAGAATCTACATAATCATCTGAATCAACAAATCCAATTACAGAAGATCGAGCGTGTTGTATGCCAAAATTCCTTACAAAGCCAACCCCTTTATTTTCTGAAAAAGAATAGACTCTAAATCGAGGATCTTCTCCGACTACCTGATTAATAATCTTAAGGCTCGAGTCGGTAGAGGCATCATCTATTACAAGACATTCAAAATCGTGCAGAGTTTGAAATTTAATACTGTTAAGAGATCGTTCAATATAATCTTCGCAATTGTACGAAGGAACAATAATGGATATGCCAGTCATATACTCTCTTTTTAAAGCAAGCCTATTCTCTTCAGCGTCTTCTTGATCATTTCTCTTCTCTTACTGTGCAACGGAAACATGACTTTAGATTTTTCTCTCACAAAATTTTTTAATTTGTTATTGCTCTGTTTGGGGGATTTGCCCATTAAATCTGAAAGAATTTGCTCATAAAATGGCCCTTGTTTCGCGAACTTCCAGAAATAGAAAGAGAGTTTCTGATAGGGGTCGTGCCAAGGTTTAATTGATCCAGTGTAGTGAATAATTGCAGGGTTCTCAAAAGCAGCAAGATAGCACTCAGCATATGCAGGATCTACTTGATGCAAATATTGAGGGTTGTAAATTGTAACTCCATTCTGAAAGTTGAATCTTGGACTAGCCAATTTAACATCATGTTGAAAAATAAAATTTAATAAATCTTGATCTTGAAATGGGAGCACAAGCTTTAGGGTTTCTTTCAAAGTCTTTTGATATTTATTTCGATCAATTCCGTTCAGATTAAATAAAATAACTCCTGCATTAAAGTACGTTGAGTCTGGTGATAATATTTTCAAGTCTCGAAGTTCTCTGACTCGATGAGGGTGATTGACAAGGTTAGGAGCTATAGTGTCAAGAATACCTACAACCAGTTTTCGTTCAAAATCAGTAAAGTAAAATTCCGTGAAGTCATCAGCGAATACAAGATCCGCATCACAAAAAAGTACTCGCTCGTAGTTCTTAAAAATCAAAGGAATAAAACATTTGAAATATGTAGAAATAGACCAATAGGAACGAACATTAAAATCTTTGACATTAAAGTTAGTATATAAATAGGTTGATATGTCAATAAACCTTAATGAAAAATTTTTAGGGAGCTCTAAATTTAATAACCTTCTGCTGTAATCATTTATGTCTGTGTGAAGAACAACGATATCGTAGTTAAACTCTTGCTTAGAACAACTTATTAATGATTTGAGAGTGGCGGAGAAATATTTACAATAGTTATTATCAGGCGCAAATACTAGGCAGATGGAGTTTCTACTCTCAAAAAAAGGTGTGATCTCAAGTTTAACTTCCACTTCCCAAATAGCTTTCTCCGGGAATAATGCTTCTAGAACTTGCGGAAATTTTGCAAGGGAGTTTTGATCGCTTCTTTCGTCATCATTTATACAGAAAAGGAAAGGACGTTTGGTCTTTAATACATCTGGAACTTTCTCTACATCTGCAATTGAAAAATAGATAGATTCCTCTTCGGTTGCAGTTCTTAGGCGATTTCTATCTTGTGGAAGATCCATCAAAGAATAAATAAATCTTTGGACAGAATTTGAGGATCTAAATTTATTTGCTATCGTTGTTGTAATTCTCTCTGAAAACAACTCGTGTACTTTCTTTATTGTAGAAACCTTGTAAGGCTCAAAATTATGGTAAGGCTCAACATCTTCAGGGAACCGATATCCTTTCTCCCTCAGCAACGACTTCGTAAATAAAAGATTTTGATAATACAGGTTCCGGGGGACTTTATTGTCAAGATTTGGGGTCTTGATAAGGCGGTGAATAGGATCTCCGTTTGAATCAAAGAAAAAGCTCTTCGGAACTGGGCGGAATACGAAAAGATCATCCGAAGCAAGTATAAATCTTTCTGATAATCCTTTGATTTTGTATACATTCAGCTCTATTGCTTCTGAATTAAAACAGGGAAGAAAGTCTTTCTCAATAATGTCCTTGTGATCAACAAATTGTATTTTTGAGTTATCTTTTAACCATGATGGTTTTTGTTCATCAGTGACAATAAAAATTTTATTCACCCAGCTCATATTTCGTGCCACGGAGCGCAAACTATAGCGGAGTTCGGAATTATCTCTAAATCTATTTTTTCCAAAAAACTTCTGAGAACTATTTTCTCTATATTTTTTTTGCCAATGGGGATCCTCCCCATTAACCCACAAATACACTAGATCAATATTGAAATCTTTCATACGGCTTATCTAAAATAACGAGAGCAAACATCTGAGGGAGAACCATCATCAATAATTTTTCCATGCTCTAACCAAACGACACGTGTACAGCACTGCTCTATCAGACTTCTGGAATGAGTCGCAATTACAAGAATATTTGAATTCGCAATGACATTATTCAAACGAACTTCTGCTTTCTTTTGAAAAGATTGATCCCCTACAGAAAGCCATTCATCCATTAATAAAATTTCCGGCTCTATCATAGTGGAAACTGCGAATGCTAACCTCATGTGCATACCCGAGGAATAAGTACGCACGGGCATGTTAATAAAATGCCCCAACTCCGAAAAGTCGATTATTTCCTGCAAATGTGACTGCACCTGATGTCTTGGTATTCCGAGTAAGGCCGCTCTAAGAAATATATTTTCTAGACCTGTGGCTTCTTGATCAATTCCAAGTGAAATGGAAATCAAAGAGCCTATCTTTCCTTCTATGTCTACCGAGCCTTGTGTTGGTTCATAGACTTTGGATAGAACTCTTAAAAGAGTGCTTTTCCCGGCTCCATTATGTCCGATAAGACCAACACGTTCATTTTCTTTAATTGTTAAGTTAATGTTCTCCAAACTACGAACGATGGTGTGTCCTTTTTCAGTGAGGCCGATTTTACCTCCTGTGGCCACTCCAAGTACTGTCTTCTTAAGGGAACGACCCTGCGAATTATAGATTGGCATGTCAATTGAGACATTTGTTAGTTTTATAAAAGACATTTGTTACAACCAATAGGCTATACGTGATTTGTACCTGTTAAAAATAGCGATAGCAAGAATCCAACCCAAAAATAGAAGACTTATTCCCATCATCCATGCCATCATTGGGGGACATCTTCCTAACAAAGGTTCTCTAACAAGCTGGATCAACTGAAAAAAAGGATTCAATTCCAAATAAAAAAATTTTCTTCCAAGCTTAAGAAGTGACGGCATCCAGAGAATGGGGGTAACATAAAAAGCCACCTGCAAAATACTTGCGATGATAGGGGGAAAATCTCTATACCTAGTGCATATAATGCCAACTATTAAAGAGATCCAGGTTAAATTTAGAATCAATAGTATTAATCCAGGAAAAACAAAAAGAAGGTCTAAGTCAAATCCTCGCCCAACAAATAAACAAACAAGAGGGAATATTAAAAAATTATGTAGAAAAATATAAAAATTTTTAGCTATTAGCCGGATTACATGTGAATAGATAGGGATTGGTAGCTGTTTGATAATATTTTCGGCATTTATAAAGACACTTGCAGAATCGTTAATTGTTGAGGAGATAAATCCCCAAATGATCATACCTGCAGCAAGGTAAGGGATAAACTCCTTAACTCCAGAATCATAAATGTTTCCAAAAATAATCCCTATACAAACAATCATTACTCCAGTGGATATAGTTATCCAAAATGGCCCAAGAGATGATCTTCGGTACCTTTGACGAATATCCGAATAAGCAAGAAACAAAGGAAGTTTTATATCACAAATACTTTTCCTGATATCTTCTACACCGGCCTTACTCATTGAAATCAAACCCCATCTTCTTTTCAAACAACCTTATCTTTTCTAAAGAATAGAATGAATGATATGCTTCGGAATTTGGCAAAGAATAGATGCCGATTCTCTTTCCCTCAAGAATCAATTCATTTAAGACTGCACTCAAATAAAATTGTCCGTTAACACTGTTGTTCTTCAGTAGCACTTTTTTTGCAGATTTTAAAAATTCACTTCCTTTGCGGAAGAAATAAAACCCAGCCAAAGCCATTTTGGAGATAGGATTTTTTTCACAAAATTCAACCGGTTCATTTCCGATTGTGTTGACATAAGACCAGCGCGGATGGACTGCATCAAAAGTTACAACCCCAGCTTGATAATCGTTTTGCAAAAAGTATTCAACAACCTGCTGGTAGTTAATGTCTATTATCTGATCAGAGTTAAGGATCAACAGTGGTTTATCTTCATCAATGCGATCGCACGCCAGAAGACAGCTACACACGGCTCCCGAGTTCTCTCCTTCTATTTGGATACTTTCTACCTTATCCGCAAGAAGACGAACCGTTCGATCCAAATGGAATTGTTCTATATCCTCTTTATTAAATACAAAAATAAACTCAGGGTCTTCGATTGATTTAAGGTTCTGCATGACTCGTTCGATCATGGAGACGCCACCAATGTCAACGAGTAGTTTAGGGAAAAAACTATCTTTAAAAAATAAAGACTTCCCGGCAGCTGGAATAAGAACTTTCATGTCTAATAGTCCTCCTCACAATCACGAACAAAATCTTTAATATTCTTGTAATTCACATCAAAAACTGTTCCGACTTGGAGAACATAAGCCCCCGCTGCTCTTCCAGCTGCAACGCCATTAGGATTATCTTCAACAACAACACATTCCTTTGGTTGTAGTCCAAGTTTTTTTATTGCTACTTGATACATTTCAGGATCCGGCTTACTTCTCTTAACATCCTGGTTAGACACTATAAGATCCAAATATCCTGTAAGAGCAGCTCTTTCCATCATAGTTTCAATGGTTCGACGAATCGAATTTGAACATACCGCTATCCTGTATCCTTCTGCCTTGAGCCTGGATAATGCAAATTCATGACAGTACGTTGGATGACACAAGGTATTTATCATTTCCATTGTGTATTTTTGTTTAAGCTCATTAATAAATGGATGAAGCTTGGAGGGAAGAAAATGTTTACAACTCAAAATTTTTAGCTTCTCTTTCGTGGGTAATCCGTCAAATGTTCTCAGATGATCGTAAATGCTTATCTGGATTCCAAAATGACTCAATGCTTTATTTAGGGCTTTGTAGTGCCACTCTTTTGCATCGATTAGAACGCCATCCATATCAAAAAGAATCGCCTTGATTGTCATAAAGAAAAATATTCCTTCGCATTAAGTGATAAGTCTGTACATAGAAAAACGTTTGGAAGTTTATCTATTTGACGAGTTCTTAACTCGTCCCAAAATTTTTTATATGGACGCCCATGTAATTCTGGAGAGACAAGGGCAACTTTTTTATTATTCTCTAGCACTTCTTGGATCTTTTGAAAAAAATTGTTGTTGTATCGTCCATAGAAACTATCAAACCAGACTCCACTACAGCTTTCGTATTCGATCAAAGGAAATGGTTCAATGTCTGAGAATCGTGTAAAAAATGACAAACCTATTTGTTTTGCCTCGAAAAGTTGAGGAATAGACATATCGAAAATAAAATATTCTTCAACGGCATATTCTTGCAAAAATTTTTGAAGTTTTGTTAACAAACCATCAGCTTTTATATTCAAAGCTAATGCTCCTCTACTATTTGAGGCGCGATAGGCTTGCAATAATGTAGTCAATTTAACTTGCGGCTCTAAGATTGGATCATGGCTGATTTGGATTTCTCCCTCGAAATCTCTCAGATCCGTTTCAATACCGAATCCTTGGTTTAATGCTTCAATCAAAGAGTTGAAAGTATTTTTTTCTTTGGGAGAATGCCACAAGCCTCTATGGGACAAAATATTCATAATTAATTAAGCATCAAAGATTTTACTTTTTTTCTAATGGATGAAAAGGTACGAGAAAAGACTAGTTTCTTTATTAAAGAGTTCTCCGAGAAATTTTGGATATTTCTTTTAGAATAAAAGAAGAGTCTTCTTCTAAAAGGAGGTCGCGTCAGGAACAAAACTCGAGCGAATAGTAAGAAATACTTATCCTTAAGCTTCTGCTCTCCGGTGAAATCTGCCTCTGAATAGCAACGAGCGTGTTCAACAGGAGCCCCCAAAAAAGGACTGACAGAAAAAGTATAAGGAAGGATTATCGTCCCGCTTCTAAGTCTTGGATTTCTTTCTTTTTTCCAGCGAAGACCAACATTCCATGTATTAACTAAAATAAAAAAACTCTTCAAAGCTCTGTCACTATCTTTAAACGTATTTTCTATTTTCCATCCCTTCCGTTTCAAATACTCTCTACAAAGGTAAGCTTCTGGAGGAACAAACTCTCTCTGAAAATCACTTAAAGATAACCTTGCCATCTTAAAAAAATACTCCGTCTCAAAATGAGTATTAGATAGTTTTGGAGCATCATAGTAAATCTTTAAGTTCTCATGAGAACCAACCAACAATAAGTCTGAGGGATGATACAACCGGTCTTTTCGACTAAAACAATTGGTCGTGAGTATTTTATTTTCTCTCTGAATTCTAGGAAGATTTCTTAGGACTGCGTCAAAATCTACCCACTGATCATTTCTTAATTTAATAACCGCACAATCGTCCGGGAGATTTTCCAGACCTTTAGAGACCAGGTTAATCTGCCTATTAATATTAAAAAAACCAGGATTAAAAACATCCTCCGAACAGACAATTTCGCAGTTTGTGTTGGTTTGTGACATCAAAGGAAGAAGAGCCTCTTTTGTCATTTTTTCGTCATCTTTATATACAGAAAAAACTATCTTCTCGAAAATATTTTTCTCCCTGGAATTTTTCAAGGATGAAAAAATTTCAGAATAGGCATTTCCAGAAAAGGGCCCATGTACTAAGAGACAAACTTTCTTACTCATATAAATTTCTAAGATCTAAAAAGTCTTTTTCTTTTAAAAAAGACGAGT
>OGKG01000433.1_pt1 | contig 54174 bp, 36 predicted proteins | sample 1572201 | NCBI WGS metagenome assembly OGKG01 (sample SAMEA2582146, study PRJEB24529) | metagenome | biome: Human gut stool | place: China | collected 2011 | reverse complement strand
TGCAAGCTTCATCCCGACTCACATCATCCCGACTCACGTAGACCTGAATCCTACCCTCGGCGTCTTGTAATTCAAAAAATGAAGCCTTACCCATGATGCGTCGACTCATCATTCGCCCGGCAATCACAACTTCCTGCAATTCCTCCGGTGATTTTTCAAATTTATCAAGAATCTCTTTAGAAAGGTGAGTTACTTTAAATTCCGGTGCCGGATAGGCATTAATTCCCAAATTCTTCAACTCGTTCAAAGAGTTCCGGCGAATAATTTCCTGTTCGCTTAATTCTGCAAGACTCATTCTTATATACTTTTAAGGGTTATATTTACTTTTGAACTGCAAAGATAATAATTAAAGTTTATAAAGTTCATAAGGTTCATAAAGTTTATAAGGTTTAAGACCCTGTCCGAAGGACGTCCGTTACTTTATGAACTTTATAAACCTTATAAACTTTATGAACTTTTCAAACTCTACCCGATTGAAATACAAACGCATAATCCCCCATCGTCACAACCTGTTAAAAAATATAATCGCTATTCTTTTGAAATCCCGAGGAAATTCCGCTTCTTTGTAAGTTGAATAGGAGAAAGTAAATAATGAAGAAAAGATGGGTTATCAATACCCCACCCGAGTGGGCAAAAATAGACGCATTATCCAAAGATCTTGACTGCAGTTACGTCATTGCAAACCTGTTACTTCAACGGGGTGTGAATACTGCAGAAGAGGCTCATGCTTTCTTCAACCCAACCCTTAACATGCTGCACGATCCATTCCTAATGAAGGATATGGATAAAGCGGTCACCCGATTGGAGAGAGCCATTGGCAACGAAGAAAAGATCATGATCTATGGCGATTACGACGTGGACGGGACAACAGCTGTAGCCTTACTTTACAAGTATCTCAAGAACAAATGCGAGAATCCGGAATATTACATCCCGGACCGTTACACGGAAGGATACGGGGTTTCCATTCGTGCCATTGATTACGCGGCAGAGAACGGCATATCACTGATGATCGTCACCGACTGCGGGGTTAAGGCTGTTGAAAAGGTACGTTATGCCAAATCAAAAGGCGTGGATGTTATCATCTGCGACCACCACACGCCGGGAGATGAACTTCCCGATGCCGTGGCAGTCCTCGATCCGCAACGAAAAGACTGTAATTACCCCTACCGCTGGCTAAGCGGTTGCGGTGTCAGTTTCAAACTAGCACAGGCATACAGCCTCAGACACAACCTCCCCATGTCCGACTTGTACAAGTTACTCGATCTGGTTTGTGTCAGCATAGCTAGCGATATCGTGCCGATCACGGGAGAGAATCGTATTCTTGCTTATTTCGGACTGTTGCAATTGAACCAGAATCCCAGTCTTGGGCTGAAAACCATATTAAAATTCTCCGGTATTGACAAAGACCTAACCGTGAACGACATCGTGTTCCGCATAGGACCGAAAATCAACGCAGCAGGTCGGGTAGAATCGGGGAACAAATCCGTGGAACTGCTGATTGCCGATGACGAGAAAAAAGCGGCGGAAGTTGCAGGGAGCATCAATAACTTCAACGACCAACGCAAAAAACTCGACCACGACATCACCGAAGAAGCCCTCGAATACATCAACCAATCCCACTACGATCAAACCCAAAAAGCTACCGTACTTTACAACCCGAACTGGCACAAAGGTGTCATCGGTATCGTGGCTTCCCGGTTGACGGAATACTACTATCGCCCGACAGTCATCCTCACCGAATCAAACGGTCTGGCAACAGGCTCCGCCCGTTCCGTGGAAGGATTTGACTTGTACTACGCCATCTCGCAATGCAGCGAGTATCTGGAAAATTACGGCGGACACAAATACGCGGCAGGTTTGACTCTGAAACTGGAAAACATTGAGCCTTTTAAAGCCAAATTCCAAAAAATCGTGAGCGAAACCATTACCGAAGAGATGTTGACGCCTCAAATCAACATCGACGTGCAAATTAAACTGAACGATATCACGGCGGAACTCTACACGATGATTCAAAAATTCGCCCCGTTCGGTCCCAACAACACGATTCCGGTATTCATGACCGACAATGTGACAAACTTCATCGGCTCGAAACAAGTGGGCAGAAACAATGAACACCTCAAGTTAGTGGTTGTTGACGACACCCGCTTATGCAACGACCGGAGCGGTATCGCCTTCGGCATGGGGGAAGATTTCTCCCGCATCAGCAAAGGTGAATACTTCGATATATGCTATACCCTGCAGGAAAATGAATTCATGGGCAGGAGTGACATACAAATGATGATCCGTGATATAAAATTCAAAGAAGAGGAGTAAACATGCAATCTTTATCGTCCAAATTACTGGAAAAAGCGGTAGAACAATTTGCTTCCCTCCCGGGAATAGGACGCAAAACCGCCTTGCGCTACGTGCTGCACATGCTCCGGCAAAGCCCCGAGGAAGTGAAGCAATTCACGGATAGCATCACTGCCTTGAAAGAATCCATCCGAGAATGTCGTCAATGCCACAATATCTCCGACGAAGACATGTGCGAAATTTGTTCCGACCCCAAACGGGATGCACAGACCATCTGTGTCGTGGAAAACATCAAGGACATCATGTCCCTCGAAGCCACCGGACAATATCGCGGACTCTACCACGTCCTCGGCGGCATTATCTCGCCCATGGACGGTATCGGACCCTCCGACCTCAACATCACGAGCCTGCTGGAACGGGTAGCCAACACCCCCGTGAAAGAAATTATCTTTGCCCTCCGTGCCACCATCGAAGGCGACACCACGGGTTACTACATCTTCAAGAAACTACCCCGTAAAGACGAATTACTCGTCAGCACTCTCGCCAAAGGCATCGCCGTCGGCAATGACCTCGAATACACCGACGAACTCACCTTGGGACGTTCCATCGTGAACCGGGTAAGGTTTGAGCTGAACGGGTAAACTTCTATTGAAGGGGAATCATTTGTATTTACGGAATATCCCTAAAACGACACCTCAAGAATTATTTAAGTATAGTATCAAAATTAGAGTAGTTTAATAGTTTAATCTCTCCCACATTATTTTCTACCATACCTGCATAAACAATAGCCTTTTCAACCACCGGTTCTTTTATCCAAGAATCAAACAGCCTTAATGTTTTTTCAAAGTCACGGTTATAAGTCATAGCAGATTTAATCTCGACACCGACAAATCCATCATTCCGCTTCATCAACAAATCCACCTCATTTTGATTACTATCCCTGTAAAAAAACAAATTACTCTCTTTTCCCTCATTATAACGTTTCTTGAGAGCTTCCATCACCACAAAATTCTCGAAAATAGCCCCGCGCATCTTATCCCGTGCCAACTGCTCTGCTGATTCGATACCCAATAGATAACAAGCAAGTCCCGTATCCATGAAATACAATTTAGGCGTTTTTGTCAGCCGTTTACGTGAATTTGCAAAATAAGGCGGCAATAACATCACGAGATAAGACGCTTGAAGCACAGACAGCCATGCCATGATCGTATTAACAGCAACCCCAACCTCATTAGATAGCTCGGAAGCATTAAACAATGAACCTATCCGCCCCGCACAAAGTCTTATAAAAGTATGAAATTGCATCATATCTTTTATCTGTAACAAATCCCGTACATCTTTATCCAAATAAGTTTTTACATACGAAGGATACAAAAATTTAGGAACATTACTTCCCGAATATATTGCCGGATAAAAACCATCAAATAGCAATTCATCCAATGACTTTTCTTTTGATAACTCTTTTATTTCAGAGTAAGACATCGGTAATAACTCAAACACGGCTGTACGCCCGGCTAACGACTGCGATACCTTTCTAAGCATTGCAAATTGCGAACTGCCCGAAAGAATAAACCGACGTCGAGGGTTTTCATCCACCATTCCTTGAATATACGAAAGTAAATCGGGAGCATTATGTACCTCATCCAGTATCATACCGTCAGGATGCTGGTTCAAAAATGCGATCGGATCACGCAAGGCAAAATCCCTGACATCCAAATTTTCAAGTGAAAAATAGGGTAGATTTTCAAACAAGTTACATATAAGCGTCGTCTTCCCGGACTGACGCGGTCCCGTGATTGTAATTACAGGAAAATAAGCTACCGCTTCTCGAATAACCTCTGCTAACTCTCTGTTTATAAAATTCATTCCAGTCATTTATGCAAATTTGAAGTTGTATTGCAAAATTACATAAATCATTCCGATAAACCAAATATAATCTCATCTATACTCTCCTTCTATCCTCCCCCACGAGAAAAACAAGAGAGGCAGAAATTTTCTCCTGCCTCTCCATTTATTTAATCACCTACCACAACATCTTCATTCTCACCCTTCTCCCAATCCTCTTCCGTGCCTCCCGGTCGAACTGTTCCTCCCGGCTCACCGACCTCGATATCTTCCGAGTTTCCCGTTTCCCAGTCATCGGGGAAGACTTCCAGTTCGACATCATTCTTTTTCTCTTCGATCTTGTCGTCCGGCAAAGTTTCGGTCTTTCCGGTTTCATCCGTCGTTTCCACTTTATTCAAAGTAGACTCCAGTTGCCCGTCACCGGAAGTACTCTCGTTGACTTCCATATCCATCACAACTTGCATATCCGGGTTCGTTTCCACGGCAAGACTGAAAAGATGGGATAAAATTATCTCCTCTGAATCATCTTTCGCGATAATATTACACTCGATATTATTATCTCCCGCGCTACCGCCTTCATTTATCACAGCGATATTCATCGTTGCCGAATAATTATTATCTCCCTCGGCACGACCTAGCCCTCTCGCCAAACCGCCTTTCGCCATCGTCACGAATACTGTTCCCGGATTCTTCCATTCCGTATCCCCGAAACCAAGCGTTGTCCCCACGTTAGGGACAAGCACTCCCGCCTCGGCAATTCTCCCGGAATTATCCGTCATCTGGACTTTCGTTGCCGCGAGCGTCCGTTTCACGGTAAGCTCCGCTTTCGTGTCCTCGTCACCCACGGTTAACGTATTCTTGGCAAAAAGCACGTCGCCCAGCGGGGTGAAATTGGCTGCATTGTTCTTCCTCGTCAACTGAATCTTCATATCGGCAAGAGCCGTACCCACGGCATCTCCCGCTATATTGGCATCCTCAGGTACATTACCCACGAAAGCGATCGTGTAGCTTCCCTTATCCAATTCCACGTCTTTAATATCCGCCACGGAATTATACTTGTAGCTTTTCTGCAATTTTCCCGCTTGGTCGAACACGTACAAACGCACGTGCGAGATAATCCCTTTCAGACCGGCATCATCCAAATTGCCGACACCGCTTTTCAAGGTAAATCCGACCTTCACGGTTTCCGTTCCCGGTGTTGGGTCCGGATTCGGCTCAGGGTCCGGATCTGGCTCTCCACTTCCGCCGCCGCAACTGCAAAAATTAAGCGCCAACGACAATACCATGAATATATAAATAAACTTTTTCATTCAATACATTTTAATGGTTATTACTAGAACGCTTTATCATCAATTCCGATACCCGTTCACCGTTATTGTTCTTTGCAAATCGGAATGTTTTGACTTCAAGTTCACTAAAATCTTACACGACGACACGCCTTCCGGCATCACAAGCTCTCCCTTTGTCCATGCGTTTCCATCGCCTCCGGACGGTTCCATTTCCAACGTCCCTTCACCTTCAACACATGTCGTTTCAACAAACCAAGCCGTATTTGAAAATATTTCAAACGTGAACGAATCTCCCGCTGCCACGGAATACGAATCTTTACCGTTCGTTTCAAGTTTCTCTACTGTTGCCCCTTCTTGGTTAATTCGCACGGCTCCGGTAGAGTGGCGCCCGGCACGTACAATAACTTCTCCACTCCTAAAAAAATCTGCCCCGTACAAGTTAGGTTTCACCCTCACTTTCAGTTTGGCATTACCATTTCCTTTTAAAGTTTCATAATTGTAAGAAACACTGTCATTCCCGTATATCAAGGTCATGAAACCTTCCCAATCGGCACGCAACTCACAACTCCATGCTCCATTTGATGTAATATCAATGTCATACACACCGCCATCTCCCGAAGCATTAATTTCTTGCTGAGTTATAACAAGCGTGATTCCATCCGGACTGAAATTCGGGGAATCCTCCACGTAAACATACAACGCACCGCTATTATATCTTTCCAACAGCACGGAAGGCAATTTCCCTGTCAGATTCGGATTCCTCGACAAGTCAAAATCTTCCAGATTCGTCAGACCGTTGAACGAGTCCGGAATCGCCGTGAGTCCGCAATTCGTCAATGTCAAGTACTCCAACGTACTCATTTGTCCCAACCAATCCGGCAAACCGTTTTGTGCAAAAACAGGAGAATATATAGTCAAATCTTCCAGTCTCAAATCCTTTATTGCTTGAATATTGGCAGGAGTAAGATTATCGTTCGCCAAAGCCAATTCCCGCAAAGACGTCCACCGTGTCACGGTAGTGGGAATCTCTATACCACTGAACCCGGCAAGGGCAAGTCCTGTAAGCGATTCTCCCGTCATATTCCATAAAGCATTCGGGAAAGTACAATTAGTCCCCGCTTGAATGAACAGGTATTTTAATTCAGTCAGTTGACTAAAGTCCACATTAACCGAAGAAATCGCAGATTTCGAAAGATCGATATCTTCATTTTTACCATCATCATCATAAGGTACTTCAAAAACAAGCACTTGCAGATTTACCAGATTAGTGATATGTGATGGAATCGCCGTTAAACTTTCACTACATATTTCCAACAATTTCAAACTAACAGGTAATTCGGGTAGAGTCGTGCCATACGTGTAAACAGAAAGCTCCTCCAATTTGCTCATCTCCTTAATAAATGCCGGAATTTCAGTCAGGCAGCCATAAGAACTCTCCCCGGTACTAAAACATTTTAATTCAGTCAAATTCTTGAAAGACTCCGGCAAACTCCAAGCAGACGGAGTACTATTTCTTGAAGCTTTAGCATTTGTTTTCGCCGCCTGTGTCGACTTTACCCCTCCCCCGTGATCATAATCATTATCACTATAATCATCTAATCGAGAATAACCTATTCTCACGACACGTCCCGCCGCGTTCATCTCCACGTTATACCACAAATTAATATTATCCCCGCTCCAACCACTAACATCAAGCCCCGCCGCTCTCATCGCATCCCGCAATTCCAGCATAACAGCCTTATCATCAACCGACACATCCGGCATCTTCGGCAACACGACCACCACGTTGCCCGTCGTATCGAGTACCACGTTCTTCACCGGGGCAGGCAGTGCATAAAGATTATTATCCACGGAATCCCGCAATGAAATATTTTGCAAGGTATAATTCCCGACAAGCACCCGGTCACGACACTTCACTATAAGCGTATCCTCGCTAACGTAAAGGGAATTGTACGAGTCATATTTATTGGCATGCAAAGAATACACGTGCTCTCCTTTACCATCCACGATATCAGCCATCAGATGATGAACCCGGTTAAAATTCACCGTTGAACCGTTCTCCACCAAGAATTTCACGGTCAAACTATCAAGATATATTTTCTGAGTTGCCGTAATATCCTCACTCTCCGAAGCTCCCCACTCTTCCAAGCTCATTTCAATCGCCACGTCGAAAACACCTCCCACGACATTCACCTTCGCGTTGATCGTGTGAATCTTGTTTGCCTCCACCTTATTTTTCAATGCAGACACGTAAGTCTTTATTTCGCCATCCTCCACGATCACGAATTTCAAGCGAGCCAGAGAATCGACACAAGTCGGGAAAGCTATCGCCTGACCTTTCATCAATTCCCCGTCCTTGCTCATCGGCACTTTCAATTGTGCTTTCGTGTCTTTGGGAGTCCCGTTAAAACTTACGGATTTTGGGGAGCCCAACAAAGTCACGCTTTGCAATTCCACGCCTCCTTTCAACCCGCTCACATTGATATCCAGACGTCCCACCATACGGCTTAAAGCTGCATCGCTCGTCTTATCCTCTCCCACCGTGATCTTATCCGTACCGGAGAAAATACTACCGGGCAAAATAATATCACCGTTAGCATCCGCTTGCAACGTGACAACAACATCATCCAGTTTAGCGCCCTCTGCCAACCCGCTAATCTGTTGTTTGTCAATATTGGAAAGATAAGCAAAAGTATAAGCCCCCAAAGGCAATTTCACGGGAGTCACGTTAGCCAACCCGTTATATTCCTTTTGTTGCGAGAAAGTACCGTCCTCGTTAAAAATCAATAAATGCAAACCAGTAATTTCCTTGCTTAATGCGTCCGCCGACAAATCAGAAGACCTGCTGCTGAACGTCAAGGCAACCTCTTTACCCGGACCTTCACCTTCGAGCTGATCTTCCCGGCATCCCGTGAACAACACGGTCGACAATACAATGAGAGTATATAATATTCTTTTCATTTCGCTATCATTTTAGATTATAAATCAGATACTTTTTCCTCACAAACCGCCTTATTTCCAGCATCCCCGGAACGAGCTATCGAGGAACCGGGCACCAACGTGATATTCAACTCCAGTTTCTTGTTGCGTTCGATACATTTCTCGGACTTGAAATCAAAATAAGACTCGTTCTTGTATTCATCCCAAACAATAACCGTCCCGCTCACCACGTTTTTTGTCGGGAAACTATAACATTCGTAGCCTCGCCCAAGGTTATAAGAATCCCATTGGGGAATAATAGTATAATCATTCACCTGAATCTCGTCCAACTCCGGACGATCGAAAAAAATATCCATCGCGTAAAATTCATCCTCGTTCACCACGTTCACGACAAGCCCCCCAACCAGACGGTTCATCACCACCGTTTCAGAAGCATTTGCACCGTCCACTCGAGCCACACCTCCAAACAATTCGGGAAGAGTATAATAATCAGATTGCAAAAACAACACTTTCTTGTCCTTATCTCTCAAAACAACATAGTTCGATTGTTCCTCTCTATCATTACCCAACACGAAAAACGTATGTTCGCCGGCATCCAAATCCTTGAACGCTATTGGTTCTCCCGCGGCAAAATAAACCGGTTCACATACTTCATCGGACTTCAAATAAGTAAGGTCATACACCGAAGCAGACATCCCTTCCTCCGGAATCACACCTTCACTGGAACGCACAGCCAACTCCAAACCTCTTTCCGGAATTTCCGTTTGCTCCATTTCACTTTTCTGGGAACAAGCCCCGAAAAGGAATAAACAAAAAACTGCAACTAGAACTTTTCTCATAATTTCGCAATTAAAATTTACACTTGTAATTCTATCTGTCTCTCAATTATTTAGCAATCAACCAATAAACTAATTCATTTTGTTTAATAATGACAAAACAATGTTTCATATATTAAATATCAGATGATTACAGTCTTAAAACATATCAAAAAATGTTCAATTAATGATAACTTAATAATATCCGAAGACAGCACGCCTAATAGAAATACAACTCTCTGTGTATGAATTTTAAAAATAAACAGATGGATAATTACAAATAATAAAAAATGTCTTATATTTGTGAATCATTAAACGAAGGTTATTTGATTCTCAATAAATTATCATATAAACTTTTATAGATAATTATAAATATCACAACATAAAAAAAGGCCAACTAATTTGCAATAAACCAGTTGGCCTTCAAAATTTATCTATAAAACTAATCGGTCACAACGACATCTTCTTCCTCTCCTTTCTCCCAATCCACTTCCGAGCCTCCCGGTCGAACAAAATCTTCCCGCTCGCCAATTTCCACGTCCTCCGAATTTCCCGTTTCCCAATCACCGGGGAACACCTCGAGCGTCACGTCGGTTTCCTTAACTTCAATCTTATCGCCCGGCAATTCCTCCGTCTTCCCAGTTTCATCTTTCGTTTCCACCTTGTTCACGGTCGATTCGAGTTGCCCGTCACCGGAATTGCTCTCGTTCACCTCCACGTTCATGGAAACTTCCGTGTCCGGTTTGGTTTCCGCAACAACATTTATCACTTGAGCCAAAACCACCTCTTGTGAAGCATCCTTCGCGATAATATTACACTGGATATTATTACTCTCCCCGGTACTGCCACTACCGCTCTCGCTCACCACCGCGATATTCATCGTCGCCGAGTAATTCTTATTCTCGTCATCCGCCCGTGAAAAACTTCTTGCCGCTCCGCCTTTCGTCATGGTCACGAACACCGTTCCGGGATTCTTCCACTCCGTGTCCCCGAAAGCAAGCGTTGTCCCCACGTTGGGCACAAGCACTCCTGCCTCCGCGATTTTCCCGGAATTATCCGTCATCTGTACTTTAGTGGTCGAGAGCGTTCGTTTCACGGTAAGCTCCACTTTGACCTCCTCCTCGCCTACCGTCAACGTGTTTTTCGCAAAAAGCACATCTCCAAGCGGGGTGAAATTAGCGGCATTCTCCTTCCTCGTCAATTGAATCTTCATATCGGCAAGAGCCGTACCCACCGTTTCCCCGGAAATATTCCCGTCCTCCGGCACATTCCCCACGAATACCACCGTGTAGCTTCCCTTCTCCAATTCAACGCTCTTGATGTCCGCCACGGAATTATATTTATAATTTTTCAACAACTTCCCCGCCTGATCAAACACGTACAAACGCACGTGCGAGATAATCCCTTTCAACCCGGCATCATCCAGACTGCCGATACCGCTCTTCAAGGCAAATTCAACCTTCACGGCTCCCGCCGGGTTGACCGGTTCCGGTTCAGGCTCCGGTTCAGGACTATCCCCTCCGCTACCGCCACAACCACAGAATCCCAGCGACAGCGACAACACCATGAATATATAAATCAATTTTTTCATACTATACATTTTAACGGTTACTACTCGCACGCTTCATCACTTCATATTCGTGGAATCCCTCGGTATCTCCCCGGAAGCGGGTAACCCGGTAACAGTCACTTCAGCCGCTTTATCACCATAGACGTCCCGGAGCACTACTTTAAAACTACAGTCTTGTTGAGTTTCCAACGTGCATCTCACCTGTCCGTTACCGGTACCGTACCACACGTCCGGGGTAATCATTCCATCGCCTGAAACCGTTTCCACGTCAACATTCCACCATGTATTGGAAGTCACGTCAAATACAAACGTGTCTCCCGAACGAACCGAGAATGAAGCAGGAGAAACCGACACGACAGGCTTCAGCACCTCTTTTTGATAAAACGTAACCTGAGATGTATGTCGTCCCGCTTCTATAACAACACGTCCGCTTCTATCATGCTGATAAACCATATAAGGATTATTCGGCTCTACAATTACACGAAGCCTTGCTTTCCCTTCACCGTTCAATACACCCCGACTTCCGGCAATGGTATCTCTCGCATTTTCCTCATCTGCAAACGTAACACGGATAAAATCAGTCCACGGGTCAGGTATTCTGCAAGTCCATTTAGAATTCGAGCGTACCTCGATAATATACTCCTCTCCTTCTGCCGGAACTTCTACATATTCCCTGTCCACATAAAGAAGAATCCCGTCAGGACTAAAATCTATAGACTCGTTAGCACTCACGTATAAATCACCCGCATTATACATCTCCAATAACCCGGAAGGCAATTGCCCTTTCAAATCAGGATTGCGCGGCAAATACAACTCATACAGATTCGTCAAATGACTGAATGACTCCGGAATAGAAGTCACCCCGCAACTATCCAGCGTAATATACCTCAACGTTGTTATTTGTCCCATCCAATCCGGCAGACCATTCTTCCCGAAAACAGGAGAATACAAATTCAAATCTTCCAAATTCGCAGCATTCTTTATTGCCTCGATATCCAAGGGTTCCATATTTTCATTCGCCACAGCAAACGAACGTAAAGCCGTAAAATCACTACCGGGCACTTGAATTTTACTGAATCCCGCGATTCCCAATTCAACAATATTTCCTGTCACGCTCCACACGGAACCCGGCAAGGTGCAAGTCGGCGTCGCTACAAGATACAGGTACTTTAAATTTGTCAATTTAGAGAAATCCATCTCCATAGAAGCAATCCGGGATATCGTAAGTACCGGGAAATAATCACCGATCTCTTCGTCGACATTCAAATAGGGCACGGTAAACACTAACGCTTCCAACTTGCCCAAATTACCGATATGGGCAGGAACTGTTGTCAACGTCGAACTACTCACGCACAAATATCTCAAAGTTTCGGGCAATTCAGGAAGAGTAGTTGCATCCGTAACAACAGAAAGTTCTTCCAGCACGGGTAACTCTTTTATAAAAGAAGGCACTTCTGCCAGACTCCCGAAAGAACTTTCCGTCATATTAAAATGTTTTAACGCGGTCAAATTCTTAAAAGAATTCGGCAAATTCCAAGTCGGCAACACCTCACCACCACTTCGGGCGGAAGCATTAGCTTTCATCGTGTTTGCTTTTCTTGCACTCATCCGGTCATACTCATCCAACAAATCATCCAATTCCGAATAACCGATACCGATCACCCGTCCCGCATCGTCCAACTCCACGTTATACCATAAATTAATATTATCGCTATTCCAGTTTCCTCCCACGTCAACACCCGCCTCCTTCATCACATCCCGCAAATCCAACATGGCTTGCAAATCATTGGCCGCAACCTCTTTCATTTTAGGCAACGTCACAACCATGCACCCGGTAGAATCGACAACCAGATTTCTGACTGGAGCGGGCAAAACATACATATTCGAGTAAGAAGAATCCAGCAACTCTATTCGTTGCAAAATATAATTTCCCAGAATAACCTGACTCATGTATTTTATAACAAGCGTATCCCCCGCTATCGTCATCGGGTTCGTCGGATCGAGTTCACTGGAGCGAACGGAGAAATATCCCTCCCCCTGCTCGTTCTTCGTGAATTGCATATCCACCAAGTTCACTTTTTGAATATCTAAAGAAGCTCCGGGTTCCATTGCAACTTTAATCATCAACGAATCCACGTACACCCTCTTATTCACTGTTAAATCTTCCTTCACGGTTTCTCCCCAAGGTTCGACGTTCATCTCAATCGTCACGTTTACAATCCCGCCGGACACGTTCACATTCGCGTTGATCGTGTGAATTTTATTCGCTTCCACCTTGTTTTTCAACTCGGATACATGAGTTTGTACCTCTCCGTTTACCTCCACTTGAAATTCCAAACAGGCAATAGAATCACGGCAAGTCGGGAACGCAATCACCTCCCCTTTTATCATCTCTTCCGTGTTACTCATCGGTACCTTTAAACGCACGGGATTCCCTTCGGCACTCCCGTCAAAGCGGATGGTTTCGGGTGACCCCAACAACGTCACGCTTTTCAACTCGACACCACTCTTCAAGCCCTTCACGTTTACATCCATCCTTCCGACCAATCGGCTCAATTCGGCATTACTTTTTTCATCCTCACCAATCGTGATCTCGTCTTTACCGGAAAAGATACTACCGGGTAAAACGAAATCACCGTCAGCATCTTTCTTCAACGAAACAGTCACTTTATCCAAGGTTGCCCCTTCTCCAATTCCCCCGATTTGAGCTTCATCAATATTAGACAAATAAGCGAAAGTATATTTCCCCAAAGGCAATTTCACGGGAGTCACACTTGCCAGTCCTGCAAATTCCTTTTTCAAGTAAAGCGTACCATCTTCATTAAAAATCAACAAATGCAAAGCATCAACCTCTGCCGTCAAAGCATCGAGTGACAGATTAGAAGACCTGCCGTTAAAAGTCAACGGAACTTCCTTACCCGGCATTTCTCCTTCAAGTTGATCTTCCTGACACCCTGCGAACCACACGGCTGACAACGCAACAAGTATATAGATTATTCTTTTCATGTTCTTTCTATTTAAATTATAATTCCGATACTTTTTCCACACAGTCCACCGTACTTACAAGATTCACGGAACGGGCAACAGAAGACTCTTTATTCAAGGTCAAACTCAACTCCAACCTTTTATTCCGTTGTACCCCGTTTTTCGTGGTAAAATCGAAATAATATATCTGATCATTTTCATCATAGGCAATCACCTGTCCCCTAAGCACTTCACTCGAAGGAAAAAGATAAAACTCTTCACATATCGTCACGTCCCAAATTCCATTCATCCTCGGAAAGACAGCATACTCACCTAATGCTATCGAATCCAAATTCACTCCGGAATACGCCAATCCCAACTCAACACTCCGGAAATCAGACTGATTAACAATATCCACTTTTACACCTCCTACCAAACGCACCATTTCAACCGTCACGTTCTCTTTCGAACCGTTTACTTTTACAACATTACACGATAAATCCGGCAGACGATTATACCTCCAACACTCCAAATTTACATGTTTCAACTCCCTGCCACTAAGAGAAAGATAAACGCCGTCCTCTTCCACAACATTCCCCAACACGAAAAACGTGTATTCACCGGGCAACAACTCCTCGTATGAAATCTTTTCATCCGCTGTAAAATATTGCGGTTCACATACCTGATTCTGCGTCAACCCCGTAAGCATATACACAGCCGCCGGTATCCCTGCGGCAATCAAACTGTCACCGGAACGTACAGCCAGTGTCAAACCACTACCGGGAATTTCCGTCTGTTCCTCTACATCTTTTCGGGTACAAGCCCCCAAAAAGACCAAACACAAAATTGCAACTAGAACTTTTCTCATAATTTCACGATTAAATTTAAACTTGTAATTCTATCTATTTTTCAATTACTTAGTAAACACATAATCACTCGGCTTATTCCGTTCGATATGGACGGAGCAATTAATTACACTCTAACAATCAAACGATTATCTCCCCAACACACGCTCAAAAAAGGATCGTTTATTGATAATTCGCCTCGCAACACACGACGATTGTTGACAAATTCACAACTATCTGATTGTGAATTTCGAAAATAAAATAGTTATCATTTACTAATAATGAAAAAAGTCTTATATTTGTACATTATTAAACGATCGTTATTTGATTTTATACAAAACAAAGCCTGATCGTCAAAATGACAATCAGGCTCTATCAGTTCAAAACCAAGAAACTACTCCTTTATCAATTGTTCCAGTTGCATTTTCAATTTAGGATCAGAAGGTCGTTTGGCATAAGCGTCCACGATCTTACCTTCCTTATCAATAATAACAATCCGGGGAACCGCTCGAATCAGGTAACTCTTTGCCAGCGTTGATTTAAAACCGTCCGGCACATTCAAATGATACTCGGCACCTTTCTTGTCCTTCACCATCTGCTTCCAAAGTCCCACCAACTCGTTCCCCGTATCCAAAGACATCGAAACAAACACGATAGGCAGTCCTTCCAGTTCATCCGCCAATTTCTCCATGTAGGGCATCTCGGCACGACAGGGAACACAACCCGTGAACCAAAAGTCCAGCACTTGTACTTTCCCTTTAAAATCGGAAGAAGAATACTCCTTTCCCTTCACGTCGACCGCTTTAAATTCCGGTGCGGGCATTCCCCGCAAAATAGCCTCATTCGCTTCCCGGGCTGCCTGATAACGGGCTTCGATAACCGGCAATTGGGCTACTGCCATAGAATCGGTAATCAGCCGCCGCACGCTCATCATGTAATTCGGGAACTGATCCGAATACCCCTTCTGCAATGTAAAATCCAACAGATTTACCAAAAACAGGGAACGCACCTTTTCATCCTCGATCCGCTTACCGTAAATCTCCATAAAATTATCCGGCGACACTTCCAACATTCCCTCTTTTTCCATCCGCTCGAAAGCTGCCAACATGGTCTGGAACCATTTCGGTACCCGTGTAATCAGCGGATCGTCAAACTTCAAATCTTTCAGAAAATCATAATAATCATCCGGCAACCGCACGTTCTTGTTCATAAACATGGCCATCAACGCCGGACCTTCCAGCAACTGATTGTAAAACCCGTACCTGTATTTCAGCTCTTGTTGCCGAACGAACTCCTGCGGCAACCCGGATTCCCGCAACTTACCAATCACACGTTCCACTCCTTCCCCGTTCATTTTCAGCCATTCGGCAGAATACGCATCCACCCCGTCAGCGGAAACCCCGATAAAAGCATTCTCCGCCAAAAAAGTATTCTCCGCCGCGTGATCTCCTTTAAAGGTCACCCCGTCAGCATCTTCTACAATCTCCACTCGAGAACCGGGAGTCAGGTACACGGGATAAAAAACCTGTTTCGTACTCACGTACCGGTAATACCCCGGTTCCTTCAAATCGAGCTTCAACATGCGATTCCCCAAAGAATCCGGCATCACCTTCTCATACCCGCTTTTTTCCTCCGGTTGGAAATAAATATCCCCGTCCACCGATTTCGTGAATGTCACCCTCGTTTCCGGCACATTCCCGTTCTGGCAACCGGTTCCGGCAAAAGCCAGAACCAGTAGCATGAACAATAAATTAAAATCCCATCTCATAAAGTCGTATTTTGAATCAAATCACTCGTTTCCATCGCGTTCTTCGGGAAAGGCCAGATCAATAACGGGGAATCGGGCTTCAACGTGTACGTCTTGGTCGTGATTTCTCCCGTGGTAGAATTTTTCATCACGTACTCTTTCGTCAGCGTCTCGTTAAATTCCGCACAGAAACGACGCATATCAAAAAATCCGTTGGAAGTAAGCAACAACTCCCGTTTCCGTTCATCGCGAATCAACTGAAACGCCGCTTTTGCATCCGCTGCCTCCGAAGCCTTGTATCCCGCGGGCAAGAATCTCATTTTCCGCAACTCGTCCAGATAATACAACGCGTTCGTCTTATCATCTTTCCGGGCGTAACACTCCGCCACCATCAAATACACCTCCGACAAACGGATACCACCGCAATTCCACTTGATATTTTGGCACATCATCGGCATAGCCCCGACTTCCGCTGTCGGACGTGCCGGCATCGCGTACGAGATACACATCACGTAACGCAAATCATTCGTCTTATCATACAAATCGATAATCGGCTTGCGAACATAAGAAGGAGAAGGATCAAACTGGTTCAACCCGAACTGGTACAATAAATTCTCCGGATCATCCTCCGTCCGATACACATAGCTACTCCACATGGAAGGCATCATCTCGAGTATAGGATTCTCCGCTATCAATTTCGTGTGTAGAGCGGGCATATCCCACAACTTGTGATAATCCGATTTCAATGCCTCCAACCCGGCAGCCAACGCCTCGTCAATCTCCCTTTTGAACAAATGTACTTTTGCCTTCAAGGCGTACCCGAAATACTTATCCGGACGGGAAACACCTGTCGCACGTTCCGGCAGGTCGGGCAAAGCCGCCTCGATATCACGCTCGATCATCTCGTACACCTGAGCCACCGTGTACTGTTTGCTCTTCGCCTCCAAGTTCAACTCTTCATGGATAATAATCCCGTTATCGGTCGCCGCCGTGTTCTTGTCATAGAACTTGGCAAACTTATTCACCAAAAAGAAATAATTATACGCCCGCATGATCCTCGCCTGTGCCATCCCCGTCACCTTATCCGTTGCGTCCCCCTCCGAATCATCGATATTGGCTATAATCACGTTGTATCGCATAATACGCTTGTAACACCTCTCGTACAAATCATCCGTCTCCATGTAATCCGCGCGATTCTTCGTTTCGTCCCAAAAGAAACAAATCGCGGGCAGCGGGTACTGGTAATCATCCAACGTGGGCATATTATAATTGCACACCTCATCCGCCAGATACCAGAAGTTTCCCATATCATAATTCGGGCTTATTTCTTCCAGCAAACCGAGATAATCCTCCGTGGAGTTCAACACGGATTTTCCTTTAGGCACTATATCCAGAAAATTATCACATGCAGCAAACAGCATGGTCAAACACAAACTGCCTATCGCTATATATCTTTTCATATTCTACTCCCCTTAAAAATTAATATTCAAACCGAAAACATAAGTCGTCACCTGCTCCTGTGCGCGTGTCCCCTCGTTAGCGTTGAAAGCCTCCGGGTCAATCCCTTCTTTATTCTTTGCCCAATAGAACGGGTTGTTCACTTGCGCCCGCACATTCACGTTCCTCAGTTTCAGGGTACGTACCCACTCTTGCGGCAAAGTATAAGAAAGCCCGATATTACGACACTTGATAAACGAGGCACTCAACACGTGCACGTCGGCATATCTCCAATGCAAATCCCGATCTCTCGCCAACCCGTTCGGTCCCATCGACGGCACATCCGTGTCCGTGTTCTCCGGAGTCCAGCGTTTCGCGATATCTTTATGCATATTTCTCGTGATTTCACTATACACGGAATACAACTTCGGCACATCATTACGCAACGAATGTCCCAGATAATACACGAATTTGGCATTCAATTCCAAAGACTTCCATCTTAAATTCAGCCCTAACGCCCCGTTCCATTTCGGTGCCAATTGTCCTTTCGCCACCAAGGCATGGATATTATCCACCGCCGTGTTGGATTGTACCTCGCCATTCTCGTCATACACCGAAGGATCGCCCGTTTCCGTCAACCCCGCGTAACGATACGCGTACACCGTCCCGTAAGTATCACCCTGCAAGTAATAGGAATACGGGTTCTGCAACATATAGTCGGCGGCAGGCGGCGTGTAACCGATCTTCTTGATCTTGTTCTTGTTATATGCAGCCGTGAACATGGTATTCAACGACCAGTCTTTCTTTTTCAACCAATCGTATGACAAACTCAACTCCACGCCCGTGTTCTTCATTTCCCCGTTATTCACGGTTGCCTCCGTGAACCCGTAAGACGGGTCCAAAGACTTCTTCGCCAACAAATCGGAACTATATCTCCGGTACACGTCGAGCGAACCGCTTAACCGTGAAAAAAGTGAGAAATCAACACCCACGTTGAAAGATGAAGTCTTCTCCCAACGCAATAATTTATTCGGCGCCACAAGGATATCCGTTATGCTCGCGTTAATCCAAAGTGAATTCATATACGCCCCCAATAAATAAGGTGACGAATTTTGATCCACGTTACCCGTTATACCGTAAGTCACGCGTAGCTTTAACAAATCAAGATAATCGACATCCTGCAAGAAAGCCTCGTTCGTCATATTCCAGCTAGCTCCCAACGACCACAAAGGTCTGTACCTGTATTTCGGGTCTGTACCGAAAAGGTCTGCCTGATCTACCCGGATACTCCCGTTCAGCGTGTAACGTCCCGCGTAAGTATACCCGGCATTAGCGTAAGCCGACACGTAGCGATGCTTCGTATCACCGGTCGAAATATATTCGCTCCGGTATTTCCTTGCCGAACTATGCAACTGCCCGATTACTCCACTTTGGCTCAAAGTCAACCAATCCATCTGCGCGTAAGTCAGCTTGTCATTATCATACCCGTACACCTCACTCCCGGACGACCGCCAATGATCCTGCCGGATTTCACCACCGACCAACACCGTGATATCATGATCCTCCCCGATAGTTGTCTGGTAATTCGCCTGCGCCCGGAAATTATAGAACTCGCTCCGGTTATTCTCTTTCCTGATATGCCCTTCATCCGGAATATTATACTCGAAATCGCCATAACTGTTTTTAGTGGCAAACTCGTTGACCAGCTTACGCATCATGTAAGAATCCTTCTCGTCATAACGGTCTTTATCCGTGTAATTCCTCTCGTACTGGAACTTCAATCCCAAATCCAAACCTTTCATGATCTTGAAATCCGTGTGGGCGAACAGCTTCAAATAAGTATCCCGTGTGGTCTGCATATTCTGGGTAGACGCTTCCAATTCGTTGTAACCCATAAACTTCAACCCTTCCGTTTCATTTATTTCCTGTGACAGGTAATAATTGTGGAAGTAATGATACACCAGATTCCCGTCGTCATCTTTCAATCTCTCGTAAGGCATAATTTCATTCAAACGATCCACGTCCAAATCATCTACCGACACGGATTGTTTCGTTCGGGAGAAATAAGCATTGGCACCATAAGTCAACTTAAACCACTTCGCCAAATCCATTTCGCTCTTCAAATAAACGCTAAAACGCTTGCTTTCGGTGCTTTTCACGTATTGCCCGTAATCCTGATAACGGAACGACACGAATAAATTGGAATTTTCCCCGCCTCTGGCTATCGATAAATTATAATCCTGCGTCACGGCAGTTTCCAACAACGCTTTCTGCCTTTCCTTACGATAATCGTATTTGCGCAATTCGTCCAGTTTTTGATTCAACTGCGCCTCGGTCAGATTTCCCAAAGACAACTCGTAATACAACTGCTCCACTCCCGTCAATCGCCCCGGGCTAGCCGGATCATTCTTATTACTGAAATAATCGGCAGGATTACTCTTGTACGTCGGATCGTTCAACAGGAACTCCCGCTCGAAATCAATAACGTCACTGGAAGAAGCGTAATCCTGATAACTCAAACTCGGAAGTGGGTTCACGTAAAATCCGGCAGAAACATTCACATCCGTGGTCTTATCCTTGGCCTTCTTCGTCACGATCACAATCACGCCATTAGAAGCCCGCACACCGTACAACGAGGTAGCGGCAGCATCCTTCAACACGGTAAGCGACTCGATATCGTCCGGATTAATCGCGCTCAGGTCAACATTTGCCACCTGCCCGTCCACCACCACGAGAGGAGTCGCCCCCACGGCAAAAGACGACCGCCCACGGATAGACATGATTCCCCCGTAATTCATCAACCCCGGCGTGATACCTTCCAGCTTCGTCATCAAATCGGTAGATTGCACTTGTCCCAATTTCTTGGAATTAATAATCACCGCCGAACCGGTAGACCTCTCCCGTGAAATAGTCTGGTAACCCGTGGCAACCACTTCGCCCAACATCTCGGCTTCCTCCTCCATCACCACGTTTACCGGTTTATCCGCGTCCGCGACCACCTCTTTCGTCTTCATGCCCACGAAAGAGAACACTAGCGTCACGTTGCGTTCTTTCACCCGCAACTCGAAACGCCCGTCCACGTCGGTAGCCATACCCGCTGTCGTACCCTTCACCACCACGGTCACCCCCGGCAGCGGTACTCCCTGCTGATCCTTCACGACACCTTTCACCAAAAAGCCTTCATCTTTTTGACCGTCCTCTTTATAAGAAATCACGATAAACTCACCCTCGTGATTATACTTGAACGGCTTATCCTTCAATAAAATATTCAAACACTCCTCCACGTTCGTTCCCTGCAATCTAGCCGTCACCTTGTAGCGGTTCAAATCATCGTAATTGAAAATAAACTTGCAACCGGATGCCTCGCTCAATCCTTTCAGTGCTTGAGATAAAGACACGTCCTCGAAAGTCAGGTTCACTTCCCGGTTTTGTGAAACCACCGACGCCACGCTCGTGAAAATACACAAAGCGAATACAAATTGAATAAGCATAACCTTCTTGATGATCCCGCCAATCCCGCGATTGACAGAACCATTACAGTTCCGTTTTTTCATCATAAGTAAGAATAAATTAGGTTTCTATAATCCTGTTTTTGCAATAATTACACAATCATTTGTTTCTCTCGGACACAATCAATGTACGCCCGTCCAATCTCACGTTCACCTTGTTCGTTTTCGTCAACAATCCCATGATCGTATCGATATCGCTATCCCTGCCGGACCAAAGTTCAAACTTAAGATCCTTCACGCCACTGCCAACATACACGACATCAAAATCATACCACCGCTTCAAATCGTTCACGATCACCTCGATCCGCTCGTTCTCGTAGTAGAAATACCCCTCCTTCCAAGCAATATACTTGTGTACATTCACCTTCTCGATCAGAGGAGCCATTCCCTCCGCGAAATGAGCGTTCTCCCCGGGAGCCAAAGGATACTCCGAACCGTCACCCGCCTGCTTCACGGCAACTTTCCCCTCCACCAGCGTCACATCCACTTGGTTGCCCGCGTACGCCTTCACGTTGAACTCCGTGCCGTACACCTTTGTCCGCACGCCCGAGGCCACCACGATAAAAGGCTGATGCCCGTCACGCGCCACGGAGAAATACCCCTCGCCTCTCAATTCCACCTCACGTTTTCCGCCCGTGAACACCGTGGGAAACTTCAACTCCGACTCCGAATTTAACCACACTTCCGTCCCGTCGCTCAACACGATCCGGTACTCTCCCCCCTTCGGAACCCTCAACGTGTGGTAGTGCACCTCGACAGCCTCCGAAGTCGTGTAACTCACGCCCCGCGTACTATCATCCACCACGTTAACTCCACCTTCCACCATCACGCTTGTGCCGGACGTCGTTCCCAAAACGATTTCCCGTCCCGTTTCCGTGACCAGCACCGCTTGATTCTTTCCCGGCACAACGACATGCTGAAGCCCGGCAATCACGTCCTGCCCGATCTCCCGCGACGAGGACTCGTTCATCAACCACCAACCGCTTGCCACGAGGATAACCACGGCTGCAGCCGCGGCAGTCCAACGATACAAAACACGGGCGGGCGACTGCATTTTCCGGTTGAATTTCTCGAATTCACCCTTCACGTCCAAAGAATCGCCGACTTCGAGCTTCAATCCCGCCTCCAGATAAAGACGACACTCCTCGTACAATTTCTTGTTCTCCGCGTGACTCAACCATTCCCGAACATACTCATCTTGCAATAACTCCGGATGATTGAGTACATTCAAGGCAAATTCCAGTTGATCATTTTTCTCGTTCGCTTCCATTTCCTGTGCTTTTATACATAACACGTAAAGAAACCCGAATCATGTGGGCTAAAAATGAATAATTTTTATTTTTTAACAAATAAGACGTACAACAACACCATTTCCTCCCCGGACAATGATTCTCGTAACAACTTCATAGCCTTCGTGATATGCCACCTTACCGTGTTGATTGAAATATTCAACTCATCCCCCGCCTCCTGATATTTTTTCTTTTCAAGAAAACATTTACGAAACACCGTCGCCGTCTGCATCGGCATATTTTCTATCACGCGCATCACTTTCGCGAGCAACTCCTCGTGCTCCTCGTACTCTTCCTCCGCCTCCGGCAACGTCCGCTGGTAAGCCAAAAACTTCTCCTTGGATTTTTCCCGCCGCAAAAAATCAAGCGAACGGGAACGGGTTAAAGTATACAACAAGGGACGTAATGAAACAGAAGCATCCAACCTCGTGAAATTTCTCCAGACATACTCGTACACGTCCGTGACAATATCCTTCGCTTCCTCCTCATCCCGGACGAAACTCAAGGCATGCACGTACAAATCCTTGTAATAAGTATTGAACAAATATTCAAAAGTATCTTTGTTCTGTTTATTCATAATGTAACTTTTCTCGTTCAAAGATAGCTATTTTAACACTCCGTTCCAAATCACGCCCGTTTTCTCGCACCTTTGTCATTTGAATACCTATAACTACCCTTTTCCTACCCCTTTCCTAAAATTTTGAGCGAGTTTCGGGCGGGATTCAAGTGACTATTAGGCGGCATCGCCCACTCTTCGCCTGATGTTCGCCCACACTTAGCCCACGTTTTAACGAAATATAAGGAAATTTAAAACTCACGCGTGGCACGTCCCCTGAATCAATAATATCGCTCTCGAAAACCTATCTTATCCCTACGCGGGAGTATCACGGGCGGGTATCCCCTAATTTGAAGGAGAAAGGCAATAGCTGACTCGCCTTCACCAGCAAGGTACTCGTGCGCCCGATAAGGATTACGTCAAAATCAGCATGATAGCGCCCGACAATCTCGGACATCACCTGCCGGCAAGCCCCGCAAGGCGTGACATACTCGTCGACCTCGACACCCTTGTCCCGTGCCGCGACGGCTATGGCTTTCACCCCGGCTTCCGGGTAAGCGGAACAGGCATAAAACAAGGCGGTGCGCTCCGCGCAGAGTCCCGAGGGGTAAGCCGCATTCTCTTGATTCGTACCACGGATTACCTCCCCGTTATTCATCAAAACGGCTGCCCCGACAGCAAAACCGGAATACACGCAATAAGCATTTTCCGTGATTTCCAAGGCGGCACGACACAATTCCTCGTACCCTTCCGGGTAAGATTCCCGGTACAAGATGTAATCTATCTTTAATTCCGCTTTCTCCATTCTAATTTTTTTCGTAATTTTACCGCCAATATAAAACTTTATCACGAATCATGAGCAAGATTTACGCTATTTTATTTCTTACTTTTATATGTGTCAACATATGCGGTGCAACGAACGACAGTAGAAAAGCATTCATCAAAAAATACAAATCCATCGCCATTCAGGAAATGGATCGCACGGGAATACCTGCCAGTATCAAGCTGGCGCAAGGGATACTGGAGTCCGGTTGCGGCAAATCCCAACTGGCGGTAAACGCGAACAATCATTTCGGTATCAAATGCCACAACTGGAACGGGGCAAGTTTTATCATGGACGACGACAGCCGGAACGAGTGTTTCCGAAAATACCGGAATCCCGAGGAATCGTGGGTAGACCATAGCGAATTTCTGACCTCCCGCTCCCGGTATGCCCCATTGTTCAAACTTTCCAAAACGGATTACAAGGGTTGGGCGAAAGGACTGAAAAAGGCAGGATACGCCACGGCTCCCGATTACGCGCAGAAATTAATCAAAATCATAGAAGAAGAAGAGCTATATCAATTCGACAAACCCGGGAAAAGGCATCGTCAAAGCCCGGGCGAACTGAATTATAAACTCGGGGACACGAAGAACTACCAAAGCCGGGTGGTCTACATCAACAATATCCCTTGCATCAAGGTGCAGGAGGGCGACACGTTTGAAGGCATCTCCCAGTATTTCGGTATTCCCTTGAAACGTCTTCTGGCTTACAACGACAAAAACGAACTCTCCACGCGTAACGGTATGCAAATCTTATTGAAAAAGAAGAAAAACAAAGCTCTCAAAGGTTACACTTTCCACAAGTGCAAACCGGGTGACACAATGTACATGATTTCACAAATATACGGCATCAAACTGGCGAAATTATTACAATACAATTACATGGAGAACGGGGATAAGCCGCAACCCGGAGAAATGATCTCCTTGAGAGGGGCAGCACAACTATATTGAAAGGAGTCGTGAATAATGGAAAATACAAACGAATCATTCTTTAAACCAAACACGTTATTCGGCGGACTTATCGGCGGCAGTTTCATCATCGCCTCTTTGCTCTTCGCCTACGCGGGCAAAGGAGTCGTGGCGAACCCGCAATTCAATAATATTATCATGATGCTGACCATTTTCGGGGTTTTCATCGGGATAAAAAAATACAGGGACGACCACTTGGCGGGAATCATATCCTACGGGAAAGCCCTTTCCACCGGCATATATATCCTTGCCGTCGCGGCAGTTTGTTACGCCGTTTACACGTTTATTCTTTACTCTTCGGACTCGGAATTGCTGGCTACCTATAAAAAGGTCATGCTCACGATGATGAGCGAAGTGTACAAAAACATGAATTTACAGGAATTATTCAACACGAGTTTGAGCGACCTGTTCTTTTCTCCCGTCGTGATCGCTTTTGGAGAATTGTTCAATAGAATACTGGTAGGGGCTGCATTCACTCTCTTTATAGCCGGACTGGTGAAAAGAAAGACGCCCCCGTTTAACCCTCAACAATTTTAGTCATGGATATATCTGTTGTTGTCCCGTTATATAATGAAGAAGAATCGCTCCCGGAACTCGCCGCATGGATCGAACGGGTGATGGAAGCCAACCATTTTACTTACGAAATCATTCTGGTTGATGACGGTAGCAATGACTCTTCTTGGAAAGTGATAGAAGAGTTATCCGCAAAAGACAATCGCGTACGGGGAATCAAATTCCGCCGCAATTACGGGAAATCCGCCGCCTTACACTGCGGGTTCGAGGACGCGCAAGGCGAAGTAGTGATCACCATGGACGCGGATTTACAGGACAGCCCGGACGAAATACCGGAACTCTACCGGATGATCACGGAAGAAGATTATGACCTCGTGTCCGGCTGGAAACAGAAAAGACACGATCCAATCACGAAAACAGTCCCCACGAAACTCTTCAACGCCACTGCCCGACGCTTCTCGGGTATCAAACTGCACGACTTCAATTGCGGGCTGAAAGCCTATAAATGTGCCGTGGTGAAAAACATCGAAGTGTACGGGGAAATGCATCGCTATATTCCCATACTGGCAAAACAAGCCGGATTTACCCGCATCGGTGAAAAAGTGGTACACCACCAAGCACGCAAGTACGGCGTTACCAAGTTCGGGTTAAACCGCTTTATAAACGGTTTCCTAGACCTGCTCACGGTAACCTTCATCACGCGTTTCGCCAAGAAACCCATGCACTTGTTCGGGGCGCTGGGCACACTGCTGTTCATCATCGGTTTCTGTGCCGCCGGGTGGATCGGTATCGAAAAACTCATGGCGCTTTCCAACGGACTCCGGGCACCGCTGGTCGCAAACAACCCGTATTTCTATATCGCACTGACTTGCATGATTATAGGTAGCCAGCTCTTCCTAGCCGGATTTTTGGCAGAACTGGTGTCCCGAAGTGCCAGCGACAGAAATGTGTACAGAATTGAGAAAAAAATTTAAAGATTTTCCATATTTTATTTTACCTTTGGGCGTTTGTGTGCAAGATCAACTTTTTTAAATAAATAATTATGGTAGAAAAAATTCAACAAACCCTTAGAGATTCGGCAGCCATGCGCTGGACGGTTCTCTTACTCCTAGCTTTTGCCATGTTCTGTTCTTATATCTTTATGGACATTCTATCGCCCATCAAAGATTTAATGCAGTCCACCCGAGGTTGGGACTCTACTGCATTCGGAACAATGCAAGGCTCGGAAACATTTTTGAATGTCTTTATCTTTTTCCTCATTTTCGCGGGAATCATCCTTGACAAAATGGGAGTTCGCTTCACGGCAATCCTTTCCGGGGTCGTGATGCTGGTCGGTGCCACCATTAACTGGTACGCCGTGACCGAAAGTTTTCAAGGTAGCGGATTAGACACTTGGTTTACCAACAACTTGAATTACATCCCCGGTTTTGACGAATTGGGTATCTCTCCTTTCTATAAAGGAATGCCCGCATCAGCGAAATTTGCGGCGGTAGGCTTCATGATCTTCGGGTGTGGTGTTGAAATGGCAGGTATCACGGTTTCTCGCGGAATCGTGAAATGGTTTAAAGGTCGCGAGATGGCTTTGGCCATGGGGTCCGAAATGGCTCTAGCCCGCTTGGGAGTGGCTTCTTGTATGATCTTCTCGCCGGTATTCGCCAAACTGGGCGGCAATATTGACGTTTCCCGTTCAGTAGCTTTCGGGGTTATCTTGCTGTTCGTTGCACTCATCATGTTCATCGTCTATTTCTTCGCTGACAAAAAACTTGATGCACAAACCGGAGAAGCGGAAGAGAAAGACGATCCATTCAAGCTCAGCGACTTGGGTAAAATCATGTCCAGCATGGGGTTCTGGTTGGTAGCCTTGCTTTGCGTACTCTACTACTCGGCAATCTTCCCCTTCCAGAAATATGCCGTGAACATGTTACAATGTAACTTGACATTCAACCCGGTAGATCCCAATTCTTTCTGGGCGACCAACACGGTGACGATTATCCAGTATTGCATCATGCTTGTCGTGGCTGCTGCCGCTTTTGCCAGCAACTTCTCGAAAACGAAAGGCATGAAGTACGGGTTACTGGCGTTGGCAATCGTGTCATTGATTATATTCTGTTACATGGGTTACATGCGCCAGAGCGCGGAAACCATTTTTGCCGTATTCCCGTTGTTGGCAGTGGGTATTACGCCTATCTTGGGTAATTACGTGGATCACAAAGGTAAAGCAGCATCCATGCTTGTCATCGGTTCCGTTCTGCTTATCATTTGCCATCTCACTTTTGCCTTCATTTTACCCATGTTCCAAGGAAATGCCATCGGAGGTGTTGTCGTTGCCTATGTCACGATCCTCGTCCTCGGCGCCAGCTTCTCTTTGGTACCCGCTTCACTGTGGCCTAGCGTACCGAAATTGGTGGACTCCAAAATTATCGGTAGTGCCTACGCTTTGATTTTCTGGGTTCAAAATATCGGGTTGTGGTTGTTCCCCCTACTCATCGGTAAGGTATTGGATAAAACCAACCCTCAACTGGTAGCCGATTTGAAAAGCGGTATAATTACCCCCGAAGAAGCCGCAATTTCTTACAACTACACCGCTCCGCTGGTGATGTTGGCTTGCTTGGGTGGAGCCGCCCTGATTTTGGGATTCATACTAAAAGCAGTAGACAAGAAGAAAGGTCTTGGTTTGGAATTACCGAATATCCAGAAGTAAACGAATTATTCTAAATCATATATAAAGCCTTCGTCACGCGACGGAGGCTTTTTTAATGGAAAAATGTTGTCGGCAGAAAGCAATCCAAGTATTTTCTTAAATTTGCATCATATATAACTCATTATAATCATGGAAAACAGAATAACAAAACTTTTCAATATAAAATACCCGATTATTCAAGGGGGTATGGTATGGTGCAGCGGTTGGCGATTGGCTTCAGCTGTAAGTAATCACGGTGGGTTAGGACTATTGGGCGCAGGTTCTATGCACCCGGAAACTCTAGTGGAACATATTCACAAAATGAAGCAGGCGACCGATAAGCCGTGGGGGATCAACGTGCCCCTGCTTTACCCGGAAATCGACCGGCTTATAGAGATTATTATCAATGAAGGGGTAAAAATCGTATTCACCTCTGCCGGAAGCCCGAAAAAATGGACTCCCTTGTTAAAATCACACGGAATCACGGTGGTACACGTGGTCAGTAGCGCCCTGTTCGCCAAAAAATGCGAGGAAGCAGGCGTGGATGCCGTGGTTGCCGAAGGATTCGAGGCGGGAGGACACAACGGACGGGAAGAAACTACGACACTGACTTTAATCCCGAATGTGGTGGAAGCCACCACCCTTCCCGTGATCGCCGCCGGGGGAATTGCCTCGGGTAAATCCATGGCCGCAGTCATGGCACTTGGTGCCGAAGGCGTACAAATCGGGACTCTTTTTGCCGTGGCGACAGAATCATCCGCACACCCAACATTCAAACAACGGGTACTGAACACTGATGAGGGCGGAACGATGCTAGCGTTAAAGAAACTTGCTCCTACCCGCTTGATTAAAAACGAGTTTTTCGAGCAAATAAAAGCACTCGAGGATGCCAGTGCTGACGCCGCACAATTAACCCAATTGCTAGGGAAAGGCAGAGCAAAAAAAGGTATATTCGAGGGCGATATGGTGGAAGGCGAACTCGAAATCGGACAAATCGCATCCATGCTTCATAAAGAACAAACCGTGGCGGAAATGATGAAAAACCTGATAACCGACTTCAACGACACGATGAAGAGATTCGAAAATGTAAAAATGTAAAAATGATAAAATACACCCGACACGTACTGGATAACGGCTTAACCGTTATTTGCAACACGGACACGAGTACCCCTTTTGTTTCCGTGAATATTCTTTACAAAGTAGGGGCAAAAAATGAAGATCCCAACCGTACCGGGTTCGCGCACTTGTTCGAACATCTGATGTTCGGGGGCTCAAAACATATCCCGGACTATGACACTCACGTGCAGAAAGCCGGGGGAGAGAACAATGCGTTCACGAATAACGATTACACGAATTACTATATCACGATTCCCGCGTCCAATATCGAAACAGCCTTGTGGCTCGAATCCGACCGGATGTTGGCTCTCGACTTCTCTCAGAAATCACTTGACGTGCAAAGAAATGTCGTGACCGAAGAATTTAAACAACGCTATTTCAACAATCCTTACGGGGATATCTGGTTAAAATTGCGCCCGCTGGCATACAAAGTGCACCCGTACCAATGGCCCACTATCGGGAAGAACATAGACCATATTACCGGAGCCACGCTGGAAGAGGTGAAGGATTTTTTCCATCGTTTCTACGCACCTGACAACGCGATACTCAGTATCAGCGGTAATATCACGGACACGAAAGCGTTGGAACTGGTGAAGAAATGGTTCGGGGATATCGCCCCTGCCCGTTACACGAGGCAAGCCATACCCGTTGAACCGCAACAAACCGAGGAACGTCGCTTGGTTTGCGAGCATAACAAGGTACCCGCTGACGCGATTTACAAAGTTTATCACATGGGAGAACGCCGCTCGGACAACTTCTACGCCTGCGACATCATCTCGGATATTTTATCCAACGGACAATCCTCCCGCCTGTATATCAATTTAATCAAAAACGGAAAATTATTCTCGGAAATCGACGCTTATATCACCGGGGATATGGACCCCGGGTTATTCGTCTTCTCGGGAAAACTATCCGAAGGCGTGGCAATCGAAGAAGCCGAAGCCGCCATACAAAACGAGATTGACCACTTTATCGAAGACCCGATCACCGAACGGGAATTACAAAAAGTAATCAACAAAACGGATGCCCGCATCTCATATAGCGAAATAAACTACCAGAATAAATCGGCAAACCTCGCCTTCTTCGATTATCTGGGAGATATCGAACTTATCAATTCCGAGAGCGAGAGATACGCCCGAGTATCCCTCGACACGCTGAAGCAGACTGCCGGGGAATTATTTTCCCCGAACAATTGCTCCACGTTATGGTATCTCAAAGAAAAATAATATACTCATGAATAGAAATATAGAACCGCCTATTACCGAAATTTCCCGCCCGACCTTGTGGGGACACCAACAAATCACACTTCCCAACGGACTGGAAATCGTGTACCTGCACGACCCGAATCAGGAAGTGTTCAAACTTGACATGGTAGTACCCGCCGGGAGTTACAATCAACCGCAACCCGTCGTGGCATCCTCCATGCTCAACATGCTCAACGAGGGCACCCGAAAGCATACAGCCGACGAAATTGCCGAACTTTTCGACTACCACGGGGCTTACGTGGATTTCAACTGCGGGGTACACAAGTCGGAAATAAGCATGATCTCCTTGAATAAATACGCCAAGGAAACGATCCGAATGGTGGCGGAAATGATACTCGAAAGCGTCTTCCCGCAAAAAGAACTGGAGATTTACATACGCAACAGAAAGCAGCAACATCTGGTAAGTATAGAGAAGACCGCTTATCTGGCACGCATGGAATTTATTTATCGCCTTTACGGGGATACGCATCCTTACGCCAATCGCTTCACGCTGGAAGACTTTGACCGGGTAACACCGGAGATATTGATGAATTTCTATAAAGAGCGTATGCAAGCCTCCCGGTGCCGGATCATGCTTTGCGGTAATATCAACGAGGGCGTCCTCCGGGAAGTCAGTGAAGCCTTCACTCCCATGGGTAATTTGCCCTTGCCCGAAACTGAACAATTTGCCATGCATCCTTACGCACCGGGCAGGTACCACGTGTCAAAGCCCGACGCCGTGCAAACAAGCATCCGTATTGGGAAATCCGGCGTGTCCTTGCTTGACGAGGAATACACGGACTTTCAGATTCTCAACATGATACTCGGCGGTTATTTCGGCTCCCGGCTGATGTCGAATATCCGGGAAGAGAAGGGTTATACTTACGGTATCGGTTCCTATAACGTCAATTTGCCTCTGGCAGCTTACTGGATGATCGCCACGGACGTCAATGCAGACCAAGCCGAGGCGACTATTGACGAATGTATGAAAGAAATCCGACGCCTGCAAACCGAACCCGTGCCGGAAGAGGAATTACACCTCGTGAAGAGCTATTTTAACGGGGAACTGTTGCGGGAACTCGACGGCGTATTCGCCCAATCGGATGCCTTGAAACATAAACTCAATTACGGGACAGACAACTCGTTCTATTTCCGGATTATCGACCGCATCCGCACCTGCACAGCAGAAGACATCACGCGTATGGCAAACAAATACCTCCGACCGGAAGAGATGTATATTATCACGGCGGGGAGATAAAGGGAAGAGGCTGGTCGAATTGTCTTTTTCATTTTGACCAGCCTCCTCTACTACTTGTTCATTCTAGTTTAATCTGAAATTAATCGGTGCTGTATATGATACTCTCACGGGTTCTCCTCTTTGTGTTCCCGGAACCCATTTGGGCATGTTTTGCACAACTCTGATCGCTTCCTTATCTAACAAAGGATGAACAGAACGAAGAACAGTCACACCCGTGATTGTTCCATCTTTTTCAATAATAAATTGAACCGTCACCCGACCTTGGATCTTTTGTTTTTGAGCTTCCTCCGGATATTTTACATTTCTTCCCAAATATTTATTTAGATCTCCCGGGAATTGAGGCATACTTTCCACAACTTGAAAAATATCATTGGAATTTCTTATACTGGCTGTAGTCGAATCTACAGAAACCGAACGAAGATCATCTATAGCAAACACGCCATCCTGCATTTTTACAACTAATTTTTGTTCATCTTTCACATCACGAAGTTGCCCTTTCTTCCCGACATAGGAGAAAAACAATTCCGCACCGGGTTTTACGGTGATCGTAAACTCGCCTTTGTCATTTGTAAAAGTTCCGATATTAGTCCCTCGAATGACCACAATAGCATTCTTCAATGGTTTATTATCAGCATCCATCACAATTCCTTTTGCCACAATAGAATCTTTCCCAACCACGCTTGCGTACTCTCCGTTCTGTTGCACAATTGCCTGAACGTTGCTGGACAAGATCAACAGTCCCACTACCGGAAACAGCAAGGCATACTTGACCAGTCCCATTTTTGATGTTCTTTTTTTATTCATCATCATAATACGTTTTTTTAAAGGTGTCACGTTGAATTTATTAACTATTTGAGCTGCAGCCGAAGTACAAGTAAGGCGAAGAAGATGATACTGGTAGGCTTTCCGGTCAAAACCGGAAGTCACAACCTGTTTATCCGCCAAAAATTCCAGATTACGTCGAATCTCCCGTTTCAATAACCACATGGCAGGATTAATCCAGAATAATGCACACAACAATTCGGAAATCATCACGTCGACAGAATGACATTGCTCGACATGTGTTTTCTCGTGTGTCAGAATCTCCTGTAAATCATGGGATTCATACAGGGAGGGATTAATGAATATCCACTTGAAAAAAGAGAATGGCGTAACATGAGCCGGTAAAGCTATAACGGGAGTTGAATGACAGAGCACGCGTTCCCCTTTACCCATCAACCGGAATATAGAAAATATTTGTAAAAAAATACGAATAAACAAAACGCTCGCCACCAAGCCATAACACAACCCCACGATACCCGTTACGGTAAATTGCGCTACCGCCTCATCCGGTCTCACCGTTATTTCCGGTAAGAAAACAGTCGTGTATTGAGAAACAGTTTCTTGAATGACCGCCCTCTGTTCTTCCCCGAAAGTAAAAGGAATCAACGGGTAACACAAGGACAAAACAAGAATCGTCAACAAGCAAACCCGACGGCTCGTGAAAAAGGTATCCCGACTAAACAATAGTCTATAAAAAAGATAAAACACGATAAACGCTATATTTATCTTCATCAGATAGATGAATGTTTCACTCGTGAACATGGCTTTTATTTTTATTGTTTCTCGATCAATTTGATAATCTCTTGCAGGTCTTCTGCCGAGATTTTCTGTTCTTTAGCGAAAAAGGTCACCATCTCTTTGTAAGAATTCTCGAAATAATTTCTCACGACTCCCGACATGAACTTTGTCTTGTACTCGTTTTCATCCACGAGCGGCATATACTCGTAAATATTCCCGTGCTTCTTACTTGTCAGAAATCCCTTTTTCTCCAAATTCTTCACGATTGACGCCACCGTCGTATAAGGCGGCTTCGGTTCTTCCATCTGATTTAGAAAATCTTTTATGACTCCGTTTTTCACCTGCCAGATGATCAGCATCACTTCTTCTTCCTGATATGTCAATTTTTCCATACGTCTTTCTTTTACGATTCTTTCGCAAATCTACGAATATTTCGTAATACTACAAACTTTTCGTAAAGAAAAATCACATATTATTTTTCACAAAACCATTTTTCTCCTTTCTCGTATACCGACCTAAAACGGGAAACATGAAAAGACTATTATTTATTACCGGACTATTACTCGCTATTATAATCATTCCGGTCAAAGCGCAAAGCAAAAAAGAAATTCGATTTGAGAAAGAGTTTCAGAAAACACTGGCACTTGTCAACAGTGATAAATTTATCGTGAAATTCTATATTGCCACGCCCACGGTGGAAACCCTTTTCACTCCTCCCGGAGCTGGGAACAATATTGATATTGAGCCCAAGAACAGTTACTTGTGGGTAAAAGATTCCCTCGTGGGAGTAAAAATCCCTTATTTCGGTAGCGGAGCCGTGAAATCCGGTTCACAACTGGACTCCATTTCATTCCAAAACATCCTGTTCAGCCGGACGGTGAAAGTCTATTGGGAAGGCAAGAAAAAAGCGATAGCGTACCAGCTTACCGTTATGTCCGGCGGGAACGTGTACTACTTGAACATGCACGTTCAATACGACGGAACCTGCTATCTCTATCTCAGCGACCGAAGACGCTCCCCGATCAGCTATGTCGGTCAGATAGTAAAAAGGGACTGACGAATACTACCACCTATTCGTACAGTCCCCGGCCACGCTCTCAATTCACACCGAGCATCTGATTTATCGTAAACAACATGGCTTGATAATGAGCCTTATCAGCCGGATTTGTCGTTACTATCCTTCGTTCCAGCAAAGATTTGATCTTCAATGCCGAGTCATAATAATACGTCGTTGATTCATCTATCGCATCACATGTCACGGGACTTTGCCACCCGTACCCGTAGCCAAAGCCGGACAGTCGCATTTGTTCTGCCATATAAGCCTTTCCTTCCCGTGCTTCCAATTCCGTCAACTCTTTGGAGTAACGTGCGATCGTTCCCGTTTCATCCAAACCGTAAAGACATATTTCCTGTATCGAGGGAGCATAAGCGACCTCTGCCGAGATTGCGGTCAACCCGATCTTGTTACCCCCGATAAAGGTCAAGGATTTTCCCATCATATTCACCATCGCTTTCTGCATCACCTTATCGCCGTGCGACAACTTCCGATTTCTGATAGCGGCATCCCATACTCCAACATACAAGTCATTAAAAAATTCCGCCATCGTGTAAGGATTCTTTTCCTCCAAATAAGAAGACAACGTCACGTTCATATAAATCTTCGTCAACAAATCGGCGACAGCACTATTCAACGTTGCCGACGCTTTCGAGTGTAACCCGAACTTGGAGCATACCTCCCGGTTATCCAGCCACTCGTTATTTTGCAGTTGCCCGATCACCCAAGCTACCGCGGCTTTTTGTTTGGCTTTAGGTACCGGAGTATAACGCTTGGCAGCTGTCCCGTCTTTCGCATCGTTCAAATAAATACCACCGATACAATACGCCGCATTCTGTAGATAACGGCTATACTGGCTCACGATCTGACCATACAAAACCTGACGATACTCCGCCGTTTCATCATCTTGAATCCATTTGTTGAGATTCGACAAGATATATTTCAGATTCTTGATACCGTATTCTCCGGCTTTTATAGGATCATCCCCCAAGTCTTCCTCCAAGGCACTCGGATCATAGCGACTGGCAAGCTGCTGTTTACCGAAACGATACATCGGATCGCCCGCTTTGGCATCAATCCATGATTCCAATACCCGGGTTTCCTCCTTCAAGGAAGTGCTTTCCGGAAAATAAGAATACAACCATTTGATCACAAATTCATCATAAACACCCAAGTCCGGGGGAGTCAAACGCACGTCTTTATCACCGGGTTGAGCCACGTAATTAAACCGGGCATAGTCCATGATAGAAGGTGTCGTACCGTATTCGCGGGTAAACTTAGCCGAACGTAGCGAGTCCACGGGGAATGCACTCGACGCCGCCATATTATGCATCAAACCGAGGCAATGTCCCATTTCGTGTGAAACCACGTAAGCCAATGCTTCTTTCAACACGTCGTCCGGCAATCTCTTACCTCGCACTCGCGGGTCTACCTGTGCCGTCTGGATAAAGCGCCAACTCGTCAACATCTTCACGACATCGTTATACACTAGAATAGACGCGTTCAATATTTCTCCCGTGACCGGATCAACCCACGAGGGCCCCATGGCGTTCTGCACGGCGGAAGGCACGTAGCGTATACAAGAATATTTCAAATTATCCGGGTCGAAATCCGGATTGTCCGTCGGGAAATCCTTCACTTGCACCACGTTCTTAAAACCAATCTTCTCGAAAGCCTTGTTCCATCTCATCAAACCCGTACGTAAAGGTTCTTTCCACAACTCGGGAAAAAGCGGGTCCATATAGAACACGATCGGCTTCACGGGTTCCACCGTTTCTCCCCGCTTGAATGCCTCCACATCTTTAGGCTCCAAGCGCCAACGATTGGCTAAAGTATAATACTGCAACTGATCGCCCTCGTTGGAAATCTGTTGTTTGAAAGTAAGAAATACCCCCATTCTGGCATCCGAGTAACGGGGACGCATCCGGTCTTCCGGTAATAATAACAGGGTACGGGTAGCCTTGATCGTCAAAAGACGATTGCTATACAGCATTCTTGTCAACAATTTAGCACTCACGCTATAAGAAAGCGATGATTTAATCGACACGTTATCCTCGAAAGCTTTGATATCCTCCAACGAACACAAGGAACGATTCACCGAGGCCGTGTAGGTCAACGGATAGGAACCCTCGGAAACAGGAGAAAGGGCTGCCTCACCGCCATTAAATAAAGCCGTCACATCAAAAACCACCGCCGAACTATCCGGGGAAAAAGCCAACACTTTGTATGCCTCTATAATCGGATTCACGAAATTCTGTGCCACGATCTGTTGCAAACGGGCATCCCCGGCATCATAGTTAATCCGGGCATTCACCCGCCTCATGTGCACGGTACTATCCGTCAGCGTGAAACAGATATGCATCGGGCTTTGCGGTTTATACCCGTTTATGGCTATCGTGTTATCACTTGTTTCGGTCGTGGCGGAAGCGAGCAGCATATCCCGTCCCATCACTTTCAAGGGTATCTCGAAATACAACTTTCCATCCACCTTATGCAAGGTCATAAAACCTCCTTTGGCCATTTCGTGGGCTTTTCCTTTAAAAAGCTTCTCGTATTTAGAGAGTTTCTTTACCGGGGGACGAGGTGCAGTCTTTTCCTCCTCTTTGGTTGTTTTCTTTTTATCCTCGGATGCACTGGCGTTCCGGAAACAAGAACCCACGAGCGCCACAGTGACCAACAATATCATCCATCTTTTCATAGTACTATTATTTATATTTTTCTTCTAATATTTTCTCCGTAACCAAAAGCATCGCTCGGTAGTGCGGACGTTCTTCATCCCGTACCGCAGCAACCTTTTGTTTCAACATCCTGTTGCACTCTTTCACCAGTTTATAGTAATAAATCGCCTCGTTCTCCAACACCCGGGTTTCAATCATCCGTTGCCAGCCGTAGCCATTACCGAATGCCGTCAAATCCACCTCTTCCGAAGCGAGTAAAGTGGCAGCCGAGAACTGTTTTCCCCCGATAGTAGCCACCCGGGACTGGCAAGCCCCAAGCCATTCCGTTTGCATCAATTTATCGACTAGCGTCAACTCCTTGTTTTCCATGACCGTTTTCCACACCTCATCATACACGTCCTGCATAAACTCTTCCATCGGGTAAGAATCATCAGACAAATGCGCGGACAATGCCACGTAAGATTTACGGGCGAGTAAACGGGAAATCACATTGGAACGGGTTCTCCACGAATCGGGCAAACCCAAAGAGAACTTTTCCCATAATTCCCGGTTGTCCAACCATTCACTATCCCGCAATTGCCGCATAATCCACAGCACGGCGCACTTCTGCCGCTCTCTAGCCACCGGGCAGAAACGCTCTCCGGGGGTTCCCTCCTTTACCTCCGTTAAATATATCCCGCCCACGTGAACGAGAGCGCTCATCAGATAGCGCTCATATTGCGTCACCAACGCCGAGTACAACTGCCGACGATAAGCGGCATCCGAATCATCTTCTATCCAATCCTTTAAACGTGAAACAATATACCGCAAATTCGCTATCCCATAATCACCCGCCTTCAACACGTCATCCCCCAAATCATTTTCCAATGAAGACGGATCGTAAGCACTCATCCATTGCTGTTTCCCGAAACGATAGACCGGATTTCCCGCCTTTTCATCTATCCATGCTTCCAGCACCCGGGATTCCTCCTCGAAAGAAGCCATATCCCACAAAGGCGTGTACAACCACCGGATAACAAATTCATCATACTCACCCAAATCCGGCGGAGTTAATCGTACACCCCGATCTCCCGGTTGAGCCACGTAATTATATTGCAACCGATCCATGATCGAAGGTGTAATACCATATTTCAAGGTAAAAGAAGCTGAACGCAACGAATCGACCGGGTAAGCGTAAGAAGCAGCCAGATTATTCATCAGCCCCAGACAGTTCCCCATTTTCTGTGCTGCCATAGCTTCCAACGACTCGCCAATCACCTCGTCCGGTATCTTCTTTGCCCTCACGTTAGAGTCTATTTGTGCCGTCTGCACGAACCGATCCCGCTGAATCGCTTTTACCACGTCGTTGAATATCAATATCCGGGCATTCAATATCTCCCCCGATGACGGGTCTACCCAAAAAGGACCGACACCCTCTTCCAACGTGAAAGGAATATACCTCACACACGAGTATTTCAGGTTATCGGGATCAAAATCAGAGTCGTCCGTCGGGAAATCCCTCACTTGAATCACGTTCTTGAAACCGATCTTCTCGAAAGCCTTGTTCCATCTCAATATCCCCCTCTTGATTGGTTCTTTCCACCCTTCCGGAAAATGATTGTCCACGTACATGACGATCGGCTTCATCGGTTCCGTGAGTTCACCCCGCTTGTAAGCCTCCGCATCCCGGGGTTCGACACGCCACCGCCGGGCAAGCGAATAGGAACGTATAGCCTCTCCCTCTGCCGGAATATGTTTTCGTTCCGTCAGAAACAACCCAAGACGGGAATCCGACAAACGGGGACGCATCTTATCCTCCGGCAACAACATCAATGTCCGGGTTACCTCCACGGTTACCGGCTCCTGCTTCATCACCGGAAATATAAAATAGTAAGCACTAATCGAGTAGGACAGCGAAGACCTTACCGACACGTTATCGTCAAATGCCTTGACCTCACCCAAATGAGAATAAGCAGGTGTCATCTTTCCCGTGACCCGGAATTGCCCGGAAGCCGGAACAATCGGGGTAAGCTCCCGCACGTCCGAAATAAATAAAGATGTCACATCGAAAACTACTGCCGAACTATCCCGGTTATATGCCAGAATCTTATAACCATACAATATCGGATCACTATACCCCTGTGCCATCACTTGCCTCATCCGGGGATTATTCTCGTCTACTGTCACGGAAGTTGCCACCAGTCGCAATTGCACCGTGCTGTCCTGTATCATGAAGCGCACGTGCATCCCTCCACCGGGTGCGTATCCGCTCACGGCAGCCAGATTGTCACTCGTCCCGGAAGTAGCCGAGGCAAGCAACATATCCCGTCCCATCCACTTCAACGGCATCTCGAAATAAAGTTTCCCGTCCATCTTATGCAATGTCATAAAATCACCGGAAACTGTTATATATTTTTTACCTTGAAACAGTTTCTCGTATTTCCCCGGTTGCGCCGTCTCCTCTTTTTTCCGCTTCTTTCGTTCGGAAGCAGACACGGTAGAAACAGACCAAAAGCCCAAAGCAACCAAAACTATACAAGGTATTATCCACTTTCTCATAATCATCTATTTTAATTCATTCCCGCCTGTTTACCCAAAACCTGCTTTATTATGAACAGCATCGCTTGATAATGCGTTTGATCCTTTCCCGTGAAACTTTCCATCTTTTCCTCCAGCAAACGCTTTATTTTAAACATAGCCTCTAAATAATAAGTCGGCATCTCTTCCAACGCCCGGGTATCCACCACTCGTTGCCACCCGTACCCATTCCCGAAACGAGACAATTCATGTTGCCGTATCACGCCGATATACCGCTCCGTCATTCCCGTCGGGTCCAATCCATAACACCATGTATCCAACAACGTCGGACAATCTCCATCTGTCAAGCCAACCCGACTTCCAACCATCGTTTTCATCGGTTCCTCCGACTGTTTCACGAATAGCGATTGCAGGATCATATCTCCCGCCGTCAATTCCCGTCCCTCGATAGCACTCACCCATATCCCCGCATACAGATCATTGAAATAATCCCCGACCGGATATCCTCCCGCGAGTGAAGCCGACAAGGTAACCCGGCTAAACGAGGCGATCCGTTGCTTGCCGATAATCTCTGTCAAATTCACGGACGAAGCCATTCCCAACGGGAATTTCCGTAACACAAGCGGATCATCCAACCACGCCATATCCCTCAACTGCTCGAACACCCATTTCACAGAAGCTTTTTGTATTTCAGCGGGTACCGGTCGATAGCGTTTATAAAAACTTTCCTCTTTGGCGTCGGAAAGATATATTCCCCCTATATTATAGGTCACGTTCCGGATATAGCGATAGTATTGATTTACAATATAATCATACAATTGCTGACGATACTCCGCCGCCGGATCATCTTCAATCCATTCATTCAACCGGGCAAGGATATATTTCAGATTCCGTATACCGTATTCTCCCGCTTTCATAGGATCATCTCCCAAGTCCTCCTCGATTGCGGACGGATCATAACGCCCCATAAGTTGCTGTCTTCCGAAACGATACATCGGATTATCCGCTTTCTCGTCCACCCAACTTTCCAATACCTTCGCCTCGTCCCATATCGAAGTCGTCTCGTAAACAGGCGTGTACAACCACCGGATAACAAATTCGTCATACACTCCTAAATCCGGGGGTGTCAGCTTCACTCCCGCATCACCGGGCTGCGCCACGTAATTAAAGCGGGCATAATCCATAATCGAAGGTGTCGTACCATATTTCCCCGTGAACCCGACCGAACGCAATGAATCCACGGGATAAGCACTCGATGCCGCCATATTATGCATCAGTCCCAAACAATGTCCCACCTCGTGTGCCACGACGTAACTCAACGATTCGTGTAATACCGCTTCCGACAACACCTTTCCCCGTACCGACGGGTCTACCTGTGCCGTCTGCACGAAGCGCCAGCCCCGAATCATCTCGATCACGTTATTATAAATCAATACACTCGCGTTCAATATTTCTCCGGTAGACGGGTCTACCCACGAGGGTCCCATGGCATTAGCCACCCCTGTCGGCACGTAGCGAATACAGGAATACGTCAAGTTATCGGGATCAAACGAACGATCATCCCGGGGAAAATCCCGTACTTGCATCACGTTTTTAAAACCGATCTTCTCAAAGGCACGATTCCATTTCAATACCCCTTCCCGTATCGGCTTTTTCCAAGCCTCCGGGAAAAGTGTATCCACGTAAAAAACAATAGGCTTCACGGGTTCTACCGGTTCTCCCCGTCGATAAGCCTCTTCGTCCCGAGGCTCCAAACGCCAACGATTGGCATAAGTACATTTTCTTACCTCTTCACCCCGATCCGACAGATAACGCTTTTGCGTCAGAAATACCCCTAATCTCAAATCAGAAATCCGGGGACGCATCCTCTTTTCCGGTAACAACAACAAAGTCCGGGTTACCTCCACGTTCAGCGGTTGATCTTTCACCAACGCCATCCGGTCATAAGTAACCGAATAATTATACATCAATCGTGATTTCACAGACACGTTATCTTCAAACGCCTTTAATTCCAGCACAGAAGACAGATTACCATTATAAGAAGCCGTCACCTTCATTCCCCCACTCTCGTCGGGTATCGGTGACAACTGAGGTTCTTCGTTCAAAAACATCCCCGTCATCTCGAACACCACCGCCAAACTATCCGGCGTATACGCCAATACCTTGTAAGCCGCCACTACCGGATCTCTGTAATTCTGTCGAATAATCTGTTCCATCTTCTCTTTATCCCCATCCGCGGCTATCCAAGCATTCACCTTCCTCAATTGTACCATACCGTTCTCCAACGTGAACCGGATATGCAAGGGAGTATTCTCTTTATAACCATTTGTGCATACTGTGTTATCCGTGGAAACCGTAGTCGTAGAAGCAAGTAACAACTCTCTCCCCATCAGTCGCAAAGGATATTCCAAATAAACCTTTCCGTCCATTTTATGTACCGCCATAAATTCACTGATAGCGGTTTCATATCTTTTCCCTTTAAATAATTTATCGTACTCGCTCAACTCCACTTTTACCTCCGCCTTGCCTTTCTTCTTCTTTTTCCAGAATCCGGCATCCGCGGAACAAGGGCAAGCCAACAAATACACTAACCACACACCCCATACTAACCATTTACTCATACATCTTTTTTTAATACGTCGAACCAAACACCCCTCTTTTTAAACACAAAGAGTTTTTAATTCAAGGTGTTATCTCTAGGATAACACCTTGAAAAACATCATATCAATAAAACTCAACACTATTTAAATCTGGCTTTCATATCCGCCACGACTTTCTTCATCAAGTCATACTTTCTTAATACATAAGGATAATCTTTATATTTCTCCTTGAAAGCCACATCGTCATTCATGTACACCTCGGTCACGTAATCCATCACGTCCCGTAGCTCAGATACAGTTTGACAAGTATTTACATTATTGGTTTCTCTCCGATCAAACGACAAGAATCCGTAATTTTCCACAGGAGCCATTTTAGGAGTCGTTGCTAAAGTCAACCTAAAAGAATAGATAGAACCATTCGGATTAACTTCTTTTCTACACACATTCAGAAATGGTTCTAATTCAATCTTACAACTATCAACCAAATAAGCACCTATTTGCTCTCCCACAACTTCCATCGCCAACCGGTGTAATCCGCTTTCTTCCATATTCTTTAATTCCTTGACATGAGAAACTAAAGTAGTCATTGTACCCCTAAAGCAATTTGCTTCATATTTAGTAGCATTCGATAACGTCAAATCATTCACTAACAAAAAACAACGCGGATATAAAACAGGAGATAGCAATTCCGGCAAAATTCGTGCTTGTATAAATTTCACACCAAGCATCAAGTCATCCCGATCATCACTCAATTCATAAACTACCTTTTTTACTCCTATGTAAATCATGTTATACTCGGGATTTATCACTTCATAATACATTATCGGTTCACCGAAAACATCCATCCCTCGATTTTGACTTCCGATCGTATCCTTATAAAAAATCGGGACACCACTCTCTTTGTATACCTCATATCTTAAATGATCTAACGGATCATCCGAATCCTCAAGAATATACCAATTTTGATCAAAATACGACGGACTCAAGTCACTCTCTTTATAACAACTACCAAAAAGAAATATCCCACATATATATCCTAAAAACAATATTTTCGCTTTCATATTCGATGATTTAAAATTTCATATTTATCTTTTTGGACGAATATTATCCTTTAAAACTCCATCATTTGAAGTAAGCGCATCTTTCGGGAAAGGCAATAACCATCCTCCATCACTAGGATATTCCTCCAACACATACGTTTTCTCAAGTATGGCACTACTTCCCGTCCAAATATAATAAGGATGTTCTATCCTCGTCTTTTTCGGATACTTAGGATGTACCGCATAACGCCTTAAATCAAACCAGCGTTGTCCAGTATAGCACAATTCCCGACGACGTTCTTCTCTAATAAAATTGACTAAATTCTCCCCGGATAAATCAATCGTACCCACGTTAGTCATTCTCTTTCCACGAAGTTCTTGAAGCGTTTCAATTGCTTCCGTTGTTCTATCTAACATAGCCAAAGCCTCTGCCTTATTCAAATACACTTCAGGCAGAATTAAACTAACACTATGAACTTCAGAAGTTCCGGCTTTCATCTGTGCAAAATAACTACCTAAATAATATTTAAAGAAATGCGAATCTTTACCTGTATTAAACCGCAAATCATTATCGGCATCATAACAATTAAGCAAACTAGACGAAGCAGCTGCAGTTTCCATTGTCGATTGCACTAAAATAGGACCATAACTATTGGTAAAAATACATTCGCTTGTAGTTTGTTTCCTCCGTTGTGTATTATAAGCTGCAGCAGTCATTGTATTCAAGTCGATCAAAACCGAACCACCCGGCTTTTCTAAAATAGCATTACATTCATCCAATGCCAACTGATATTCATTCATATACAAATACGTCTTGGCAAGTAATGCCCGAGCCGCATTTTGATTAGCCCTACGAGTAGATTGCTGCACAACACCTTCCAGACAGACAATCGCATCTTTAGCATCTTTCACGATTTGCCGATAACATTCTTCCACGGAATTCCTACTAAAACCTTTATCTTCTATATAGTCAGTCAATTTAATTGGAACCCCCAAATCTGTTGAAGCCGTTCCCGGATTATAAGGATGCCCCCAAAGATTCACTAAATAAAAGTAATAAAAACTTCTCAAAAAAAGTGCTTCCCCTTTTATCCGACTATAATCCTTCTCTTCTTTAAACCGTTCGACTTCTCCCAAAATCACATTAACCATACCTATACATTCATAAAGTTTATGCCAGGTCAAAGGACCTTGATAGTAATTAGGTTGATCGTCATCAAAAGGATAAGGTGTCCATTTATAAAACTCTTTTAGTACATGAAACATCACGTTCTTATTATCCTGAGGTGCTTTAGATAAAAAATGTACCACATCGTCATCCATTAAATCCAACCATAAAAAACGATACGGATCCCCGTTTGTATTTTTTTGCAAATATCCGTTTCCTATCAATAGTTCATCTAAATCCTGAGTAGAATGAACGTAACTTAAATTCTGTGATGTTTCTTCCAGAAACTCCCCACAGGAAGAAGTTACTAAAAGTAACGCTATCACGTATAAATATATCTTATTCATATTTCGATTCTTTAAAATGAAACATTTAAACTAAACGAGTAAGTCGGACGCAACGACATTGATATAGTGGAAGCACTTCCCGATTGCGTGGTCGGATCTTGTCCTTTCAGTTTCTTGTTACAGAAAGTGTGTAAGTTTGTTCCTGTCAAAGAGACATAAGCTGATTTCATATGAATTTTTTTACAAATAGCATCCGGCAAATTATAACGCAATGAAATATTTTGTATTTTCAAATAATTACCACTCACAACTCTAGCATCTGAATAATCATACATTTGCCAAATATTCTCTGCAATTTTCTTTCTATCCACAGATTCATTATATGCACCAGTAATCCACCAAGGAGATAAAGGACCTACAGTTGCCATAAAATCCGCATGTCCCAATATTCCGGGAATATTCGTATGCTCCTCATCCCCGGGTTTCCGCCAACGTTTCAAAAATTCTTTTCGTACATTTTCCATCGGACTCGGCGCTAATGTCGAATTCGAACCGGTTACATTGGGATATAATTTCAATAAACGAATTTTCGAGCCAATACTATATGATAAATTCATTGAAAGTGTAAAACGGTTGTAAGAAATACTATTCAAGATCCCTCCTTGTAGGAATGGAACTCTTGTTCCGGAATATTTCATAACTGACATATAACGTTCCTCATTCGTCATCAACTTAAATTGCTCACCATAGTCTATTGCATCATCACCCTCCCCAATGATCCGTTCTAAATTCGGGAACATCGGGCGTCCGTCTTTAGAATCCAATCCGAGGAAACGATAAGAATAAAATCCATTAATAGAACGTTTTACTGTCTGTACCGTTCCATTTAAGTAATCCTGATAAGTAATATCATCATCATCGCGAACAGTCTTATCTTTTGTTTTGACAGCTTTATCAATTAATTTATTCATCACTTGCCCTAACTGCGGATCAAACCGCCAACGGAAACCTTTGCCGTCAGCCCTCATCGTATTAATCGGTGTAAAATTCAACGAGATCTCATATCCTTGATTAACAATTGTCCCTTGATTTACAGTGTACCCTTTTACCCCATTTACCTCTGAAATACTCTTTTGCATATAGGCATCTGTAGTTTTTCGATAGTAATAAGATAACGAACCGTTTATTTTTCTCTTCAAGAATGCAAAATCAATGCTCACATTCGTGCTTGCCGTTTTCTCCCATTTCAAATCAGGATTTGGGAATTGACTTACAGAAGAATACAATTCATTGAATAGAATACTTGATCCCTCCTTCTTAATCACTAACCTAGGTGATACTTGTGGTACATTTCCTTGATAACCGAAAGAAGCACGTAAAGCCAAATCATTTATCCACGATACACCTTTCAATACATTTTCAGATAAATTCCAACGTCCCGCTATAGCCCATATCGGGAAAAATTTATCTTTTGCCCTACTTCCGAATTCGTTCGAGAAATCAGCACGAGCGTTAAAACTAAAATTATATATATTCTTATAACTATACCCAGCAGTCAGGTAAACTGAAACATCATGTGATTTTTGTGTCGTGTATTGCCCTAAAGCCGCTGTTGTTCTCAACCATTCCAAATACTTGGGATACTCGGAGAAATTAACGGACGCAACAGTTTTTCCTCGCTCCTTCATATAGCCGCGTGTCGTCTTAGCATACGTGTTATACGTGTTTGATTTAATCTCACCTCCTGCATTCACATTCAAGATATGAAATTCGTCTTTATCCAATGCTTCACGATAATCTACTTGTCCACGTACAGTATACGCATTACGATCCGTACGACTTTCTTTCAGTTCACCACCAATCGGTAAAGTACTATTCTTTTTAAAATTTACCTCCGTAGCACCATAAGATTGTTTTAAACTTCTCGAATAATAAGAATCCTCTCCATGCCATACCTCTGAATTCGAATTAGAGAAAGCGTATGACATAAGTACTCCTAATTTCAACGTAGGTAAAACTTGATAATCAACTGTAGCTTGGAATGTCAAACCATTTTGGTTTATCTCTTGCGAACTATTATCCTGGTCTTCCAATATATTTACAGGAAAATAAGTGGCACTCTCTTCACCCGGTAATGTCATCTCTTTTTTATAATACCAATAACTTCCGTCAAGATTACGTGCCGGTACGGCTCTACTTGTGTTATATGCAAATTCTGTAATTCCCACATCACTCGGAGTATATTTCTTTTTAGAAACATTGCCTTGCAAGCCAAAAGTTACAGTAAACTTATCAAAGTTACCGGAAAGATTCAAATTTGTAGTATATCCTTTATTTAACTCACCTCGCACATTACCTTCCGTATTGTTAAGACCTAATGAAGCGTAATAACGCAAAGCAGAAGAACCACCGGAAAGACTCAAGGTATGTTTATGCGAGAAAGCATCTTTCATTAATATATCAAACCAATCCGTATTCAATGTTTCATAATAACTCACTTGGCGTTCAAACTCGTCGTAAGAAATACGACCATTCATGTATTCCAAATAAGCTGCTTCATATCCTACCCAAGTATCTGTTTCAGGATAAGACATCCGTTTTTCAATAATCTCCCGCGACAAATCAATCCTCTGCTTCGAGTTCATCATATTCACACTCCTGTCATTATAACTCGGACGTTGAATAAATGAACCGGAAAGAGAATAACTCACCGTCGGCGGTCCTTGCTTACCTTTTTTGGTCGTGATCACAATTACACCGTTCGCAGCCTCTTTACCATAGATTGCGGTAGCGGAAGCATCCTTCAAGATGTCGATCTGCTCGATATCCTCCGGATTCAATCCGGAGATAGCATTACCCAGCAAGTTCACGAAATCCAAATCATTTATATCCTGAGGATCCACGTTTACCGGATCTTTCACCACAACCCCGTCCACGACCCAAAGCGGTTCCTGCGAACCCAACACGGTAGAAGTACCACGGATTCTCAAACGGGGAGCCGCACCAATCTGTCCGGTATTCTGCATAAAGATCATACCGGGGACATATCCCTCCAACATCTGGTCAATCGTCTGCAAACCGGGAGTAATGATATCTTCCGCTTTAATCGTTGTGATCGCACTGGCATTCTTGCGGGCATCCACCCTCGTGTATCCTGTGTTGATCACCACTTCCTCCAATTCCGCCACGGTTTCCCGCATCACCACGTTGATCGTGTCCTTGCCCGTGTACTTAATTTCTTGGGTTTCCATTCCGATAAACGAGTATACCAGAATCATGCCTTTGTCCGACTCAACGAAACGGATGGAATAATTCCCGTCCTTGTCCGTCGCCGTACCTAGTTGCAAACCTTTCAACTGCACGGTCACACCGGGTAACGGAAACTTTTTCTCGTCCGTAACTTTCCCTACTACCCGAATCTCTTTCTTCGCTTGCGCAACATCAGCTTTCGGGCGTATTATAATTAAATCCTTATTAAACTCGTAAACAAATCCTGTATTGGCAAAAATCCGGTTCAATACATTTTCCAGATTCTCGTTCTTTGCCTCAACGGTAAACATCCCCAATCTTTGGGTTTGTTCTGCACTAAACACGAAATAAAAACTTGTTTGCCGTTGTATCTCTTCAAACAAAGTTTTCATCGATACCTCTTTCAAACTCAAGTTCACCTTTTCCTTCTGTGCCCGCACGTTAGCGGTCAACGAGAAAGTAAAGAAAACCAATAGAAATAGACATAACTTCATAATCAGAAAAATTTTTCGTCCTATTCCCGGATAGGGGTGAGGGCATAATCGACTTTTTTTCATAAATTTGTAGATTAATCATTAATACTAGCCTTACGCATTGGTGGAACAATAACTAAGGCATACTTTCAACGGGAGGTGGTGGAACACCTTCCGTTTTTATTCCATCACTGTAATTGTTTTGTCCTTTATTATAAACGTAACTCCCATAATTTTACTTATCGCGTCCAAAATCGTATCAATATCTTCGTATTTCTTCATATGCCCCGTAAAACGATGTTTTTTAACACTCTCGTTCGAGTAAAACACATCAACGTCGTACCACAACGAAAGCGTATTCATGATATGCTCCAAACTCTCGTTCTCGAACATAAACTGCCCGTATCTCCAAGCCACGTAAGGAGCCACATCCACTTTCTCCCGTTTAACAAACTCCCCGTCTGACGAAAACTCGATCAACTCGGAAGGTTCAACCCGGTACACCCGTTTTATCATACGCCCCTCTACCCCTATCGAGCCGGAAACCAAAACTGTCTGTACCCCGTTCCCGTACCGGGTATTCACGTTGAACGACGTCCCGTAAACCTCCAGTTTCGTGACATCCGTTATCACGTAAAATGGTCGCTTAGCATCTTTCGCCACATCAAAATAAGCCTCTCCCGAAAGATATACCGTTCGTTCTTTTTCGTCGAACACGACCGGATATTTCAAACTCGACGCCGCATTCAAATACACCCGCGTACCATCAGCCAGTATCACGTTATACTCTCCACCTCTCGGCGTATTCAAGCGGTTAAAACTCTTACCACTCCTTTTCTTGATCGTATCGGAATACACTATACCGCTTCCCATACTTTGTACCCTTACCCCGGATTGCGAAATATCCAAACGATCGCCCTCCATAGATTCCAAGGCAACCTCTTCCCCGTCTTCCAGTATCAGGACAGCCTTGGATGCACCCGGCACAATTGCCAGCGACACCGACGAGTTCACCTGTTTCACCTCCCTCGTCAGATTCCAAGCCAACACTCCCAACAACGGAATCATAATCACAGCCGCGTATTTCATCACACGCGTAGTCAAAGAACGTTTTCTGTATCCGACCTTTCTCTCGAATTGCCGCAAAGCCTTCACTCGATCCATCTTGTCCCATGCAACCTCTCTCGCCTCCAAAGCTTTCCCTTCCCGGATCTTTTCAAACATCTCTCTGTCCTCGGGATGTGTAGCCAACCATTTCTCCAACTCCTCTCTCTCGGCGGCATCCAAATCCTCGGCAAAATACCGTTGAATAAGTTCTACTATTCTGTAATTACTATTATCCATTTTCGCTTATTTTATACTTAGAACGACAACCATTCAATTTAGGGGGATCGGAAAGGCAAAAATTTAACATTTACAACCTATCTTTATACTCATTTTCTACCGGAATCTAAAAGAAGACGTCCCGCGATCATCGTATAAAGCCGAGTTAAAGTCAAGTCCAAACCGAGTTAAAGCCGACTCCTAGCGGCTTTATTCATGGTTTATCCCCCGTGTACGCTTCCGGTAACAGACGATCGGGAATCGTTTTCGAGAAAAATCCCCTAGGTTCTCCTATTAAATTTATATTCCTCCTGCTAGAAAGCCCAACATGTAAAAAGCATCGCCCAAACGCTTCTTGAAATAGCGTATAGATTCTTTTTTTGCCGTTTTTACCGTTTCTATCGATATTCGCAACAAGCGGGCAATCTCCTCATTCTTTTTCCCTTGAAGATGTAATTTAAAAACAATTTTACGACGCTCCGGCAATTCCTCCAGCACTTTTAGGAACAAGCGATATATCTCCTCCTCGGTAATCTTTGTCGCCAGTTCCTCTTCCGTTTCGGGATGCTCCAACATATATGAAATATACTTCCCTTCCACGTTCTTGTGTTTCAAATAATCCAGACAAGCGTGTTTCACGGACGTGTAAAGAAAAGTTTTGAAACCATTGTAAGAAGTATGAACGGTCTTACTCTCCCATAAATTCACGAAAAGTTCCTGCACCAGATCCTCGGCTATCTCCACCCGCTCAACATAACGCATGGCGAAGTAGACCAATGAATTGTAAAATTCATTAAACACCTCCCGGTAAGCTTTCGGCTCTTTCGAGTTGATCTGTCTCATAAATTGTTCATCCCAATGCAAAGCCACTTTTTCGTGTATATAAAATTAGCAATACAATAATAATACAAATAAGTCATAAAATCATTACGACAAATGTAATTTATTTACCCGATTGTTGCGAATTATGCAAAAAACAAATATGCCATCACCAAAGCTGCTATAATGCCTGCCAAATCGGCTATCAACCCGCAGGGAATGGCGTATCGGGTATTCTTGATTCCCACTGCCCCAAAATAAACAGCTATAATATAAAAGGTTGTGTCCGTGGCACCTTGAAAAGTCGAAGCCAGTCTTCCCGCGAAAGAATCCGCCCCGAAAGTGTTCATCGTATCAATCATTAATCCCCGCGCCCCGCTACCGCTTAAAGGCTTCATCAACGCTGTCGGCAAAGCGGGGATAAAATCAGCATCCAAGCCACACGCCAAACACAAACGCTCCAAACCGCCCATCAGCATATCCATTGCCCCGGCTGCCCGGAACACACCCACGGCGACAAGTATCGCCACGAGGTAAGGAATAATCTTTACCGCAATGGAAAATCCCTCTTTCGCCCCGTCGATAAAAGCATCGTATACATTAATTTTACGCCATGCCCCCATGCCGATAAAAGACACGATAATCGAAAACAAAATCACATTACTGGCTACCGTTGAGACAGTAGTGATCGTTTCTTTATCCAAACCCGAAAAGTACCAAATCAAGCCACCTACGGCCAAAGTACCTCCCCCGAGATAAGCCATTACTACCCGGTTGAACAAGTTCAATTTCTGATAAATCGCCACCGCAATCAACCCGGCAATTGTGGAAACATACGTGGCTAAAAGAATCGGGATAAATATATCCGCCGGGTTGGCTGCTCCCATCTGTGCCCGGTAGACCATCACCGACACGGGAATAATCGTCAGCCCGGAAGTATTCAACACCAAAAACATGATCTGTGCATCGGACGCCCTGTCCTTTCGCAGGTTCACCTCCTGCATCTGTTGCATTGCCCGCAATCCCACGGGCGTAGCCGCATTATCCAGTCCCAGCATATTCGCAGCTATATTCATCATGATGGAACCGTATGCCGGACTATCAGGCGGTAACTCCGGGAACAATTTCCGGAAGAAAGGACTGATCAACCATGACATCACTTTCACCGCCCCTCCTCGTTCTCCGATTTTCATGATTCCCATCCACAAAGTCAATACTCCTGTCAGACCTAACGAGATTTCAAAACCCGTTTTCGACATATCGAAAGTAGCTTTCACGATAGCAGAAAAAACTTCCGTGTCACCCATGAAGAGCAACTTGCAGAGAGCCACCAGAAATGCCGCACCAAAAAAGAATATCCAGATATAATTGAGAACCATAACACGAATTGAAAATTGAAAGTTGAAAATTGAAAATTGGAATGACTAGGGAAGCCATTTTCAACTTTCAATTCTCCATCTTCAATTGTTTAATGTTTTGCCCTGCAAGCCTTCACCGTATTTTGCAACAGGCTTACAATAGTCATCGGTCCCACGCCACCGGGAACCGGAGTTATATAAGAACATTTAGGAGCCACGTGCTCGTAATCCACGTCCCCCACGAGTTGCCAGCCGTTTTTGCTCGTTTCGGACGGCAGACGATGAATACCCACGTCTACCACCACAGCTCCCTCTCTAACCATGTCTTCTTTCAAAAAATGAGGCACACCGATCGCGACAACCAAGATATCGGCTTCCAAAGTAATCTCTTTCAAATTTGCCGTGCGGCTATGGCACAGGGTTACCGTGCAATTGGCATGCTTGGACTTGCGTGACATCAATATAGCCATCGGGGTGCCGACGATATTACTTCGTCCTACCACCACGCAATGTTTTCCTTCCGTCGGTATATTGTAGCGGGCTAACAACTCCACGATTCCCGCCGGAGTAGCAGGCAGATAGGTTGGTAAATCCAACACCATACGTCCCACGTTGCAGGGATGAAAACCATCGACATCCTTATCCGGATTGATACGGTTCAAGACTTTCTCTTCGGAAATATGCTTCGGGAGAGGCAATTGCACGATAAACCCGTCTACATCCGGATCATCGTTCAACTTGTCTATAACTTCCAGTAACTGCTCTTCTGTAATATCATTACCGTATCTCAGTTCCGAACTTTTCATCCCAACCGCCTGACAGGCTTTCACTTTACTAGCCACGTAAGTTTCACTGGCACCGTCATTTCCTACAAGCACAGCCACCAAATGAGGAACTTTCTTTCCCTCCGCCACAAAACGAGCCACCTCGTCCGCAAGTTCCTGTTTTATTTGTGCTGCAATCTTTTTACCGTCAATAATTTCCATCTAATTAATTTTAAATTTTAGATTTTAAATTTTAAATTCTACAAGTCAATTTTAAATTTTAGATTTCAGATTTTAAACCCACAAGTCAGTTTTAGTCCCACGTGGTAATTTAAAATCTAAAATTTAAAATCTAAAATTCCTAGCGTCTCCTCATTGGCGCCTTTCCCATCATCTTACCGCCTTTGGACAACATACGCATCATCTTCTTCGATTCGTCAAATTGTTTCAAGAGGCGATTTACATCTTGAATAGTGGTTCCGCTACCCATGGCAATACGTTTTCGGCGAGAGCCGTTCAGCAATTCGGGGTTCTCGCGTTCGGCAGGAGTCATGGAGTGAATGATTGCTTCGACACCCTTGAACGCATCGTCATCAATATCCACGTCTTTCAATGCCTTGCCCACACCGGGAATCATGGATGCCAGATCCTTGATGTTACCCATTTTCTTGATCTGCTGTATCTGGCTCAAGAAGTCGTTAAAATTAAACTGGTTCTTGGCTATCTTCTTCTGCAATTTCATGGCCTCTTCGGCATCAAATTGCTCTTGTGCTTTCTCCACCAAAGAAACGATATCCCCCATACCCAAGATACGGTCTGCCATACGCTCGGGATGGAATACATCCAAGGCTTCCAGTTTCTCGCCCGTTCCGACAAACTTGATCGGTTTGTTTACAACCGTACGAATCGACAAAGCGGCACCACCGCGAGTATCACCGTCCAACTTCGTCAGTATAACCCCGTCAAAATTCAAGCGGTCATTAAACTCCTTCGCTGTGTTCACGGCATCTTGTCCGGTCATGGAATCCACCACGAAAAGGGTTTCTTCCGGTTCGATCGCTTTTTTGATTGCCGCGATCTCGTTCATCATCTGCTCGTCGATAGCAAGACGTCCGGCAGTATCGACGATAACCACGTCTTTTCCGGTAGCTCGAGCTTCTTTCACGGCGTTTTGGGCAATCTTCACGGGATCGTTATTTCCCACTTCGCTGTATACCGGCACCCCAATCTGCTCTCCCAACACTTTCAACTGCTCGATAGCAGCCGGACGGTACACGTCGCAGGCAACCAGTAAAGGATGTTTCCCCCGTTTCGTTTTCAACAGATTCGCCAATTTACCGGAAAACGTCGTTTTACCGGAACCTTGAAGACCTGACATCAAAATAATCGCAGGATTCCCTTTTATATTAATATCGACATGGGTACCGCCCATCAACCGGATCAACTCATCGTGAACAATCTTCACCATCATTTGTCCCGGCTTCACGGCAGTCAACACATTCATTCCCAAAGCCTTTTCTTTCACCGTGTTGAACATAATAAATGCGTTTATCTTTGATATATTATTTAGCTGTTCATCATTAA